>Ga0209542_10006677_pt1 | contig 22353 bp, 24 predicted proteins | sample RifCSPhighO2_01_FD_184028 | JGI IMG/M metagenome (GOLD analysis project Ga0209542, IMG submission 184028) | Soil microbial communities from Rifle, Colorado - Rifle CSP2_plank highO2_0.1 (SPAdes) (version 2) | ecosystem: Environmental > Terrestrial > Deep subsurface > Rock core/Sediment ... | reverse complement strand
CGCGCGGGTTGAATCGGTTGAGCGGATCGAAGGATCTGATAAGCTTTTAAAGCTCGCGATCAATGCAGGAGGGGAGGCGCGAACGCTCGTCGCAGGAATCGGCGCGTCGTACGAGCCGGAATCGCTCATAGGGAGGGGGATTGCGGTGGTCATGAATTTGGAGCCGCGCGTTATTTTTGGTGTTGAATCAAACGGCATGCTTCTTGCGGCTGACGACGGCAGACCAGTACTTTTGGGGACCGACCGCAGCGTGCCGCCCGGAACAATAATAAGGTAATGCGGGGAGAGCTTTGGATCTTCCATCAGAACTGAAAAAACGAATAGTGGGAGACGTCTCAACCGACGCCGAGACCATTGAACGCGCGAGCCACGACGCAAGCATTTTTGAAATGCGTCCGTCGGTCGTCGTATTCCCGAAAAACTCCCAGGACATAAAGGCCCTTGTCAGATTTGTAAGCGAAGAAAAAGAAAACAACCCAGCCCTCTCGCTTACCGCGCGCGCGGCGGGAACGTGCATGTCGGGCGGGCCGCTCACAACTTCGATATCTGTAGCGTTTACAAAATATATGAATGCGATCGGCAATACCTCGGGCTCCCGCATCACTGCAGAACCCGGAGCATACTACCGCGATTTTGAAAAAAAGACCATTTCGCAAAATCTCCTGCTTCCCTCGTTTCCCGCATCGCGCGAAATGTGTGCGATTGGAGGCATGATCGCAAACAACGCCGGGGGAGAGAAAAATATCAAATACGGAAAAACCGAGCGCTACGTCAAACGACTCTGGGCCGTGCTTTCGGACGGCAATGAATATGAATTTGCTCCTTTGAGCGAGCGCGAACTTGAAGCGAAGCTCCATCTCCCGACATTCGAAGGCGACGTATACCGAGGTGTCTCTTCAATCGTGAGAGAGCACCATGCCGCCATTGAAAATGCGCGGCCGCATGTATCAAAAAATTCTGCCGGGTACGCGCTCTGGAATGTATGGAATCCGGATACAAAGATTTTCGACCTGACCAAACTCTTTGTCGGATCCCAGGGAACGCTCGGCTTAATCACAAAGGCGGAATTCGAACTCGTGCCGGTGCAAAAACATTCCCAGATGATCATACTCTTTTTGCCGTCAATCGATCTCTTGAGCGAGCTCACTTCCGCAATACTCCCGCACAAACCGGAAAGTTTCGAGGCCTACGACGACCATACGCTCAAACTCGCGCTCAAATTCTTTCCGTCCTTCGCGCGGCTCTTAGGGCTCAAGAATCTTTTTTCGTTCGCGCTCCATTTTCTGCCGGAACTTTTTCTCCTATTAAGAGGCGGATTGCCGAAACTCATACTCCAGGCGGAGTTTACCGGAGACGACCTCGGGCTTGTCGAGGAAACACTCCGACGCCTTGAGAAAGATATTAAGCCATTCGGCGTCCGCTATCGCATTGCAAAATCAGCTTCCGACGTCCTCAAATACAAGCTCATCCGCCGGGAATCATTCAATCTCCTCAGAAACAGAATCAAGGACCGCCATACCGCACCCTTTATCGATGACTTTGTGGTGAATCCGGAAAAACTGGAAGAATTTTTGCCGAAACTCAATGAAATCCTTTCGCGGTATAACCTCATCTATACAATCGCGGGACACATGGGAGACGGAAATTTCCACATCATTCCTTTGATGAATTTCCATGATCCGAGCGAGCGCGCAATCATCCCGGAGCTATCGAAAAAAGTGTATGACCTCGTATTCCAGTATCACGGATCGACCACGGGCGAGCATAACGACGGATTGGTTCGCGGGCCGTTTCTCAAGCAGATGTTCGGGGAAGACGTATACCGCCTCTTTGTCGAGACAAAACGAATCTTTGATCCTAAAAATATCTTCAATCCGAACAAAAAAATCGGCGTCAGCATGGACTACGCGTTCCAATTCGTGAGAAAAGATTAAAACGGTGCTACAATATCTTTCATGAGCATCCGCGCATACAAAAAAATCCTTCTGATACTCGCTCTTTTTTCCCTTATGATCGGCGTTACTGCGGGCATGCTTGATACGCTCAAAAGGCGGCAGGAGGCCTATTTTGCCGCGCTCTTTTCAAAAACAAAAGAACCCGAGGGAATATCGCTCACCGAAGAAGAAGTCGCCGATCTTACGAAATCTTCGGTCGTGCGGATCTACCATAAAATCACGGGGGAAGCAAAAATTCCGTCATTTACCATTGATCTCGACGCGCTTGAAATAAAGATCGACCAGCGGAAAATCCGAACCGTCCCGATAGACTATGAAATCATGGGAAGCGGCGTCATCGTCAGCCCCTCCGGATTCATAGCGACAAATGCGCACGTCGCTTCCCCGGAGATGGGAAAATTTTTGAGCGTTCTTGAAGTATTTTCCATTGAGTTCTTTAAAGATTCATTCTTCCAGACGGCCGACGGCGAGCCCTCCGCCGCCGAACAGGCGCGATTCGAACGCGCGGAAAAACTTGCGGAAAAAGAATTAAAACGCCTTGTCGAAGAAAGTTCGTTTGATATTGTAGACGAACTGAAAATCCTCGATCCCTCTTCAAAAGCGGAAAATCTTGAAGATATCACAAAAGGCGGTTTCCCGGCCCAGGCGGTATATACAGAACAGGACTATATCGAGAACGACCGGGATATCTCCATACTGAAAATAGAGGAGAGCCGCCTTCCGGCGCTTCCCATCGAAACGCGGACCGAACTTCCCATTGGGCGCACGGTCTTCGCATTCGGATTTCCGGCTACGGCCGAAGTACACAAAAAAGACCTTCTTCAAGCGTCGTTCACCCGCGGCATCATAAACGCCCTCAAAAGCACGGAGATGGGCGAATTCAAACTCTACCAGCTTGACGCAAAAATTTCCCAAGGATCATCCGGCGGGCCGCTTCTCGATGAAAAAGGAAACATCAAAGGGCTCATTACATCACAAACATCGGAGTTCGAACAGGAGAGAGGCGACAATTTCGCATTCGCCATTCCTTCGCCAATTGTAAAAGACGCGCTCGACGCGGCATCCATAGAGCCGGCGGCAGGCGCATTCTATCAAAACCTTCTTTCGGGCATCGAATCACTCCGGCAAAAACGCTGCAAAGTAGCTCTCACGAAATTCGAAGCGGCGCGCGATACGCACGGAGCGTTTCTTGCTTCTGATACTCTCGGAAAATATATTGCGGCATGCGAGCGGCTTATCGAATCAGGAAAATCGATTGACTCCCGATTCGACGAAACCATCGAATTTTTGAAAACGGTCGGCCCGCTTTTCTGGCTGATTATCGGCGTCGTATTGATTGGAGGGGCGCTTGGCATCATTGTTATCGCCGTGCTCAAGCGCCGGGTGCGGCATACGGAAGAATCTGCGGCAGGACTCTCGCAATCGGCGGACGACACGCCGAAAGGCGGGGGAACCTCTTTGCCGGGAGGGGGGATAACTCGCGGAAATCTCGCGCACGAACGAAAACCCGCCTACACCGCATTTCTCACCAAACGCCAAGAACAAAAGGAAGAAACCGTACACACCGAAGCAGAACTCGAAGCGATCAAATACGCAAAAACCGAGCTCAAAGCCGGCTATAAAGAGGATCAGATCATTGAGGCGCTGAAAGCAAGCGGCTGGCAGGAAGAAGCGGCGGAAAAAATCATGCTTCTCGCGAAAGTGGAATAGTCAGATAAATGCTCCGCCGACGGCATCTTTGTACCCCCGCAAAAATGTTTCGGCATTTTGCGAAGAGCTGCCCTCAATCGTGAGGCGGCGAACAAGAAGCGCGCCCTTGCCCGTTTGTATGCAAAGCGGGTTTTTTGCTGATTGAAAAACAAAGCCGGGCGAGCCGTGTGCCGCGTGTTCCGAAGCCGCTTCGGCTTCGTCAATCCGGATCCGGTGCTGCCTGTCATCTTGGGGCCACATGGTCCACGAACCCGGCCATGGGACAAATGCACGAATTTGGCGCTCGATCTCCTCGGCGGCTTTTTTCCAATCAATCCTGCCATCTTCTTTTTTCAGGATTTTGCTGAATGTCACTTTTGATTCGTCCTGCGGCATCGGCTTAATTTCCCCCGAAATCCATTTCGGAAGCGTTTCAACCAGAAATTTCGCTCCCTCTCCGGCAAGCGCATCGTGAAGCTTCGGATACGTTATTTTTGCATTTTTCATTTTGAATTTTGAACTTGCCACAATCGGCCCATGATCCATCAATTCATCCATCTCGATTATCGTAATACCGGTTTCTGCATCGCCCGATAAAATTGTGAATTGTATAGGCGAGGGCCCGCGCCAGCGGGGGAGAAGAGAGGGGTGGATATTCAGCGCTCCCAGCCGGGGCTTTCCAATAATCGCTTTCGGAATTATCTTCCCGTATGCCGCGACAACAAAAAGATCCGCTTCCGGCAATTCAAGCGTAGAGCCCGCGGATTTTAATATCTCCGGCTGATACACGGGAATTTTTTTTGACTCCGCGAGTACCTTGACAGGCGGAGGAGTAAGAAGCTGTTTTCTGCCCGCGGGCTTATCGGGAGTCGTTACAACGCCAGAAATTGAATATCCCGCTTGGATGAGGGCGTCGAGCGAAGGAATCGCAAACTCCGACGTCCCCCAAAAAAGGATTTTTGACGAATCGCTATTTTTTATCATCTTCTTCAAAAATATGTTTCGCTTTATCGATAAAAAGCGCCCCTTCCAAATGATCGAGCTCATGCTGAATGACGCGCGCGAAAAACCGGGTTGCTCCACGGGTAAACTTTTTTCCGTGCTCGCCATACGCGCTCACCGTAATCTTCTCGAACCGCTTTACCTCGCCGAATTTTTTCGGTACCGATAAACATCCTTCGGCTCTCTCGAGCTTTATTTTCGATTGCTTAAGCGCTTTTGGATTGATGAACGCGTAATACTTCCAGTCCCGCTTCTCATACGCTTCTTTCTCATTTCCTTCTTCGTCGCGAATCTTGCCGTGCTTCACTCGTTTTTCTCCGTCTTTTTCAATACGGTCAATTTCCTCTGCTTCCTCGGAAACAATAAACAAGCGCAAAGACTGGCCGACTTGGGGCGCGGCAAGGCCTACGCCGTTCGGCGTTTCCTTTAACGTCAGTTTCATATCTTCAATCAAGTCTTGAATCCTCCTTGACTTGATTGCGTCAATCGAAATATCCTTTGCAACTTGGCGAAGGACGCTATCAGGAATTTTTGCGATTAGAAGTTTTTTTGCCATTTTTTCGTTTTTTTCGCGATGTTCTTTCTAACACCGCACCGGGCCGCTTTAACAATCCCTTTATCGCCGCAAAAAAATATTTTCCGCGCGCCTCCACGGGGAGATCAGCTTTTTCCAGGACGCGCCGCGCGAGCGCCCGCAAGTCCGATTCATAATAGAGCTTCGCAATGCCGAGGTAGGCCGCAAAACGCTTTGGCTCGGAAAGCATTGTCGAAAGATCGTCCGCAAGAACGTGCTCTTTTGAATGCAGATGCTTGTCCGGCTCGAAGCGCATTCTATAAAAATAACATAAAAAAATGTTCTTATCCTCTTGACATCACACGGTATTAATTATATAGTTTTTGAAGATCTAGCGGGGGGATTGCCATGCCATCACCGGATACATGGATAAGGGCATTCAAGAACACAACCAAGGGAACCGAAATCGCTTATGCCCTCCTAACCGAAGGGTACCCCGTACACACCGTTCTAGGCGCACTCTTCTCTGGATACTATGTCATAGGTTTAACCGGACGATGGCTCCACGTAAGCGATAGGTCCGGTGAACTCTTTGTTGATATTTTAGATCCTGATCCTAGGAATCATCCCGCGTTATATCTCGAGGATCAATTCCTCCGCCAGTAAGCCGTTTTGGTCAAACCAAACGGTTCTTTTGTTTCCCAAAAATATGACGCACCCAAATATGTTAAAAAACTCAATCTCATGACATAATACAAGGGCATACTATTCTTATGAAACGGAGGGCGCTAAAAGCAAAGAAACAAGCAGGAAAGAAGCCGGAATCAATCCACTTCATCGGAATTGGCGGAATTGGCGTATCTGCGCTCGCGAAATACTTTATGTCCCGCGGAGCGCGCGTGACGGGCTCGGACATCGCAAAGTCCGAGATCACGGACGAGCTCGCAGGGCTCGGCGCGCGCATAGTGACGGGCAGGCCGCGCACAGAGAATATCCCGAAGGAAACTACGGCAGTGATCTATACCGCGGCAACTCCCGCATCAAATCCAGAGCTCAAAGCCGCAAAAGCGCGCCGCCTCAAACCCAAAAGCTACGCCCAAGCCGTCGGAGAGCTCACGCGAATCTACGAAACAATAACAATCTCGGGCGCGCACGGCAAAAGCACTACAACCGCGCTTGCAGCACTTGTCTTGGAAGAAGGATATTGCGACCCGACCGTCATCATCGGAACAAAAGTAAAAGAATTCGGCCACTCAAACTTCCGCAAGGGCATGGGGCCGTATCTTCTGCTTGAAGCAGACGAATGGAATCGGTCATTTCTCAACTACTCGCCAAAGATTGCACTATTCACAAATATCGACGCCGAGCACCTCGACACCTATAAAAATCTTGAGGACGTAAAAGCGACATTTCTCGAATACGCGAAAAAAATCCCCGCAGATGGCGCCCTCATCGCGAACTGGGACGACCAAAACGTAAAGGATGTTGCGTGGCAATCAAAGAAAAAAATAATTTGGTATTCGCATAAGGACCGCGATGCGGATTCAATCAAAAAGATTCTTAAAGTCCCCGGCGGCCACAATCTTTCAAATGCTCTCGCCGCGGCCCGGCTCGGCGCGCTTTTGGGAATACCGTACCCGCACATTTTGAAAGCCATATCGGGTTTCCGCGGCGTATGGCGGAGATTCGAATATAAAGGCATAAACCAAAACGGCGCATACGTGATTTCCGACTACGGCCATCATCCAAAGGAAATCATTGCGACGATTGCGGGCGCGCGCGAGCGCTACCCTTTGCGGCGCATCTGGTGCGTATACCAGCCGCATCAATACCAGCGCCTCAATTACCTATGGAAAGATTTTACTGCCGCGTTCGACAACGCTGACCGCGTATGCGTCTTGCCGGTCTACGACGTTGCGGGACGCGAAACAAAGCAGGCAAAAAATGCGGTAAACTCGGAAAAACTCGCGGGCGAGCTTATATGGAGGGGGAAACTCGCAACATATCACCCGACATTTCTCGCCGCAAAACGCACAATCGCGAATGAATCAAGAAAAGGCGACATTATCCTTGTGATGGGAGCCGGGGATATTTATACGCTCGCGGACGAACTTGCAGTGCATTGACTCGTTTCAATAAAACCCCGATAATATCTGATATGTCAGAATCCGGGTGGCATCTGGTAAAAAAGGGTACCGCAATTCTCGTTGCCCTCCTCGTCCTCGGGGGCACTTTTTTTGTCGGATACAATATCGGCTATGAATCGCGCTCGCCCATAGACATCATCGAGGTCGTCGGAAAGGACCCGCGCGGAAGCGAAAACGCTACCGCTGTTGATTTTGCCCTTTTTTGGGATGTCTGGTCTCATATCGAAGAAAAATATGTGGACAAAGGGAATATCAACCGCGAGAAGCTTGTTTTCGGCGCCATATCAGGACTTATAAAAGCGCTCGGCGACCCGTATTCCGAATTTTTCCCTCCGGTGGAGACAAAACAATTCCAGCAGGACATCAAAGGAGCGTTTGGCGGCATCGGCGCGGAAATCGGCATCCGAAAAGGCATTCTTACGGTTATTGCCCCGATAAAAGACAGTCCGGCTGATAGCGCAGGAGTCAAAGCGGGCGACAAAATCCTCCAGATTGATGATTTCGGAACCGCGGATCTCGCGCTAAACGAAGCCGTCGGGAAAATCCGGGGTGAAATCGGGACAAAGGTGCGGCTCACGATCCTGCGCGGCGAAGACAGCGAAAAACCGTTTGAAATCGTGATCACGCGCGGAGAAATCAAAATTCCGATTGTCAAGACAGAAAAGAAGGAAAATGGCATCTTTGTCATCCAGCTCTATCACTTCACCGAAAACTCCGGCTTTGAATTCAGAAAAGCGCTTCAGGAATTTTCCGCATCGGGATCAAAAAAACTCATCCTCGACCTTAGGAATAACCCTGGCGGATACCTCGTCATGGCGGTTGACATCGCGAGCTGGTTTCTCGGGCCGGGCGAGGTTGTCGCGCGGGAAAAATTTGGAAACGGGCAGGAAGAAGTATACCGCTCTGCCGGGTATCGCATACTCGAGCGCATACCTACCGTCATCATTGTAAACGAAGGGTCTGCGTCCGCGTCGGAAATTCTTGCCGGAGCCCTCCGGGACCTCAAGGGAATAAAACTCGTCGGGCAAAAGACATTCGGAAAGGGATCTGTGCAGGAACTCATCAATCTCGAACGGAATTCCTCGATGAAAATTACGATTGCAAAATGGCTCACTCCAAACGGCACGGAGATAAACGACAAAGGACTCGAACCCGACGTCAAAGTGGAAATCCCGGAAAACCCGGAAGAGGGCAAGGATTATTTCATAGAAAAAGCCATTGAAGTTTTGAAAGGATTATAGAGTGACGCTCGGAAACAGCTTTTGAAAAATTTCGCCTCCTATTTGAATTTTTTGTGGGAACATAGTAGAATCCCTAGGTATTTAGAAACCTATGAATCCTGTTAGAAATCGCGGACGCGCAAAAAAGCAATGTCTATGATTCACCAATCGAGCTTTATTACCAATAATGGTTTGAAACGCGGAAGTTTTTCGTCCGCGTCCTATTTCTAACGGGATGAAAGTGATATTCACAAAAGACGTTCCCGCGGTTGGGAAAAAAGACGAGGTGAAAAACGTATCCGACGGGTATGCACGAAATTTTTTGTTTCTAAAAGGCCTTGCGAAGCCCGCGACCGAAAACGCAGTCAAGGCGCTCGAGCGGGACATCGCCGAGCGGCAAAAGAAAATATCGCTCGATCGTCACCAGGCGGATGCGCTCCGCGAGCGAATGTCGACTCTGCAGCTCGAATTCAAAATGAAGGTGGGCGAGAAAGGAAAATCTTTTGGTTCGGTGAGCGCCGCATCAATCGCGCGGGAACTTGCGAAAAAAGGCGTATCTATAGAAAAAGACGCCGTTCTTCTTGAAAATCCTATTAAGGGAACAGGCGAGTTTGCGATACCGGTCCGCCTCCACCCGGAATGTATGGCTGAAATCAAAGTGACCGTCTCGGCTGAAACACCAGAATAATCAATCCCCCTCCTTTTTAAAAAGAAGGGGGATTGATTTCCTCTTCATAAATACCCAAGCCAAGAAGCTATGGGGGGCTTATTCGTTCGTTAAGCCGTACTCATTTTTGTCGTCATCCACAAAGACCGCGAGGTCTTTCCGGTCCGGTCCCGCATCAGTATCCGGCGCCTTGATGAATGTGACGCCACGCGCCGAAAGCTCACCATGGGCTTTCTTTACGTCATCAACATAAAACAGGATACCGGTTGACTTTCCGATGTTGTGGCGATTTTTCTCGCTCGGCACGTGGACTCCGAACTTCACATTTTCTATGTCGAACGTGAGCGATTGCTCATCAGGGATCTCCTCGGTAACACTAAGACCAAGCTTTTCCGTATAGAATTTCCGCGCCTTCTCAAGATCGGAAACAAATGCTATAACGTAAGAAATTTTCATACACTATTTGATTGATTACCGCTTTCGACCTTTAAAGACTTATCGCAAAGTATACCAGAACACCCATGGGAAAGAAACCCGCGCCTCCTTTTCTTATCACGCTCGATTTTGACGGAACGCTTTTTGGTTCGCCGGAGAAAATCGCGGCGATCCCGGAACTTAAGGGCATCGCGAGCGAACAATTTTTGACGATCCTGGACGAATACCGTTCACAAGGCGAATTCCTTCCGCACTCATTTTGTGAATTCTTATGCGAGAAAAAACTTTTGAACCGCAGGGAAGCGAACCGCGTGCGCGGACATTTTCTTGAGCTGCAGAAAAACGCAAAAAAATATCTTTACCGAGACGCGCTTTTATTCCTTAAATCATTCTCGAAAGACTCGCTCATAATCATAAGCCGCGCGCATCCCGACTGGCAGACGAGTACGATACGTTCTTCTGGGCTCTATAAAAAAGTGTCCCGCGTATTCATTGTCCAAGGCGACAATGGGAAAAGAACAGTCCTTGAGGCGCTCGGAGCGGACGGAACGCTGATATTCCATTTCGACGACGATCCGGGAGATATTGCGCGTATCAAGGGAATAAAGGGCATACTCCCAGTATTTGTACGAAGAAAGCATCGCCGGGAACGGTACGGATTTGAAACACTCCTCGACGCACTCGAGGTTGTAAAACCCCTTCTCGCCAACGCGCTAGATTTACGGTAAAATAGCACTGATGGCAAAATACATCTTTATTTGCGGAGGCGTGATGTCGGGAATCGGAAAGGGGATTGCGACCGCATCCATCGGGAGAATATTGAAAAGCCGCGGGTTTCGGGTCACCGCGGTTAAAATTGACCCGTATTTGAATGTGGATGCCGGAACCATGAACCCGATTGAACACGGAGAGGTTTTTGTGACCGCGGACGGCATGGAAACCGATCAGGACGTCGGAAACTATGAACGATTTTTCGATGAGAATATTCCGCGGGAAAATTACATGACCTCGGGCGCGGTCTACCAGACGGTCATCGAACGGGAGCGAAGGCACGAATACAACGGAAAATGCGTTCAGCCGGTTCCCCATATTCCCTATGAAGTCATTGAGCGGCTCGACAAGGCCTCGCGAAAAGCGCGGGCTGATTTTACGCTTGTCGAGGTCGGCGGAACAGTGGGGGAATATGAAAATATTTTGTTTCTGGAAGCGGCGCGCATGCTTCGCCTCGCGCGGCCAAAGGACGTGTTGTTTGTTTTAATTTCCTATTTGCCGATTCCGGAAATGATCGGCGAGATGAAAACAAAGCCGACCCAGCACGCGGTTCGCGCGATGAACGCGACCGGAATCCAGCCCGATTTTATCATCGGCCGTTCGCGCGTTCCCCTGGACGAGCCGAGAAAGAAAAAACTCGCAATACTCTGCAACGTCCATGAGAAAGACATCATTTCAGCACCGGACACGAGAATGATCTATGAAGTTCCGGTAAATTTTGAAAAAGAAAATCTCGGCGACCGCATAATCGAAAAATTCGGCATCAAACCAAAAAAGCGCGACATGGCCGAGTGGCGGAATATGGTTTCGCGCGTCCGCAGAATCAAGAAAATCGTGCGGATCGGCGTTGTCGGAAAATATTTTCATACGGGCGACTTTGTTCTTTCCGACTCCTATATTTCCGTGATTGAGGCGATAAAGCACGCCGCATGGTTTCATGGCGCTAACCCGGAAATCGAGTGGCTCGATGCGGAACAATACGAGAAAAACGCGCGCTCTTTGCAGGGACTCAAAAAATATAGCGGCATCATTGTTCCTGGCGGGTTTGGCTCGAGAGGCGTTGAAGGAAAAATAAAAGCAATAGAATTTTGCCGAAAAAACAAAGTACCGTTTTTGGGGCTTTGCTACGGGCTCCAGCTTGCGGTCGTTGAATTTGCGCGCCACGCCGCAGGCATTAAAGACGCCCATACGACCGAGATAAACCCAAAAACGAAAAACCCGGTAATAGACGTTTTGCCGGAACAGTTGATAAACATAAAAGAGCGGCGCATGGGCGGATCAATGCGCCTTGGCGAATACCGATGCTTTATAAAGCCCGGTACCAAAGCCGCAAAAGCATACGGCGCAAAAGAGATATTGGAACGCCATCGCCACCGCTATGAAGTGAACAATGAATATCGGGAGATTCTTGAGAAAAAGGGTCTTGTGTTTTCCGGCATAAACCCCGAACGAAATCTTGTTGAAATAATCGAGCTTCCGCGTCATCCTTTTTTTATGGGATCGCAGTTCCATCCGGAGCTCACGTCGCGGCCCAACCGCCCACATCCTTTATTCAAAGCATTTATTAAAGCGGGGTTAAAATAGTATGGCGGTTATCAAGAAAAAAATCTGGAAAGTAACGTATGTCGGGAAATCAAGAATCGATTCTTTTTTAGCCCGAGGAAGAGATAATCGAAAAAGGGTTTTAGGTGATTTTGACTGAATGACCGTCAAACAACGCGGTTTTGTGGAGGGTTTACTCCGCACCAAAACCCACAAAAGTAAACTCGTGAACGAACGGAGTCCTTCTGCGAAGCAAATAAATAAAGGCTTTTGGTTATAAGCTCATGGTGGGGGTTTACTTTATCTGGTAATACCTGGATAATAGAAGGATATTTCGAAAGGTCGTACGTTACTAACAAACACAAAAAAATAGTATGGCTGAACAAACAATGTATGAAAAATTGAAAGCGGCGTGTCCTTGCGGATCAGGCAAAACATACGTCGAGTGCTGCGGACGAAATGAGGACTGCCCATGCGGATCAGGAAAAAAAGCGATCGATTGTTGTTTTGTAAGTCCGGAGACACATCCGGAAAGCTAAATCGAAGGCACTATAAAACCGCAAGCCCACGGGCTTGCGGTTTTATAATCCAATTACTTTACTAGGCCGCGACTACATTCACCATCTTAATTGTGCGGCGATGTCCGTCGAAGCGGTCTTTCCGCTTATCGGTAAACTTCACAAAACCGTCGCGAAGCGAGAAAAGCGTATCATCCGCTCCTTTTCGTACGCCTTCACCCGGATGAAATTTCGTTCCGCGCTGGCGGATCAGGATATTGCCGATCTTCACTTTTTCACCGGCGAATTTCTTTACACCGAGATATTTTGGATTTGAATCGCGGGAATTTTTTGTGGCTCCCGAGGATTTTGTATGTGCCATGGATTGGTTATAAGTTAAAAGTTATAAGTTTGATGCCTACTGGTTTTTCGTTCTAATTTCGGTAAACTATAACAAAGAACTTAGAACGAAAAACAAGAACATCGAACCAAGAATTATGGTAATGCAAAAATTCGAGAAAGTCAAGGAGTGGGCAGGGGAACACTCGATTGAAATTTATGCCGGAGTGCTTATTGTCCTCGTCGGGCTTGGGTCATTCGGCCTTGGCCGCCTATCCGCAATTTGGCCTAAAAAAGAGCCTATAACCTTCTCAAAATGGGATAACCCTACCAAAGAGGGGGATAGGGCTTCTACGAGCCAAAAAGAGGCCTTAAACGCGCCCTCCCATGCCCCGTCTAGCCAAACTGCCTCAACGCTAAACGCAATAAAGGAAGGAAAGTATGTTGCATCAAAATCAGGCAGAAGCTACCACTTTCCATGGTGCCCGGGCGCAAAACAGATAAAAGAAGAAAACAAAATCTATTTTGATACGAAGGAAGCGGCAGAAAAAGCCGGGTATCGTCCAGCCGCAAATTGCGATGGGTTATAGCGGTTGACACCGCAGGAAAACGGGGATATGTTTTTGGAAGTACGAAACGGAGGGTCAAATGCACCTTACACTCTTCGGACGGTCTCGAAAAGTCAAAACTCCGCCGACAACCGTGCTCGAGCTTATCATAGAATCAGAGGTTGACGTACGGCATGAAGGAAATAACAGGTTTGAACTCATAATCCGTCCAAAAAGTATTCCCGAGGTTATCTTGCAGAATAAAAACGGCTCGACCGAACACGCTACGCTGTGGCATTGGCATATCGGGGCTTTCTGGTATAGCGACACCCGAAAACTCTGGATTGCAGATCTTTCGATGACGACGGGTCTCTATAACAAGGAAAGGATGCTCATTGCCGCGGGTTCTTTTGACAGTCGAGGAAACCGCATCGAAACATGTTGCGCCCTTGTTGACGGACAACGACTCCGCTTCCACCGCGTCAATCTGGATACGTTCAAAAACTCGCCAATTCAATTCTATCCAGAAATTAGAGTGAGGATTCGAGACCACGAAACCAGACCAGCCCGAAGGTAACCCCTTCGGAATTGTCTTTTATTGAGAGGTGCGGTATACACTAATCAGTACCTACCAGAGGAGGGGATTAATGCCTCAGAAACCGAAAGTGCTCATTGTTGAAGACGATCCGCTATATCAAGACATATATGCCGAGCGTCTTCACGAAAAAGTCGAGATTCTTCGCGCAATGACGCTTGATGAAGGAGAAAAGCTCTTTACCGAAAATCCAGATATTGCGCTTGTCGTAATGGACGCCTGCGTTCCTGGACAAAAACTGAACTCAATACCGCTTATCCGAAAAATCAGAGAAACATTTTATGGCCCGATACTTGCGGCGTCAAGCGATCCTAATTTTTGCAAAGATCTTTTGAAAGCTGGCGCAAATCATGAAGTGGGCGAAAGTGGAAAACACTTAGTATATATGCATGTCGAGGGAATATTGGGACTCTCATAAAACCGCTAATCGGCGGTTTTCTTATCAGGCGCCTGATTTGTCTTCATCAGCTGCAAAATCCTCTTCAGAGGATTTTTTTCTTTTCTCTGATACGCTCAAAACAGAGTACTCTTTTGCGATCTTGCGTGCGTCTTCAATCTGTGAGCGGATGTCGGGCGGCAATTCTTTTAAAATCTTTTTTAATTTTGCTTCGTCCGCATCAAGAATATCCTCCCAGCGGCCGATAGGGGAGAGAAGCGCCTTAATTTTCTCAAAATCGTAGGAAAATCGCTGGATCGTCTTTTTTGAGACTGTGCCATCGTCGGAAAATACCCGCGTGAGACCTTGGGAATCCATGTATTCCCGGATTTTTTTCTGTAATTCCGCAATCTCGTCTTCTTTATCGCCAACAACCTTGCGCAACTCGAAAAATTCCTTGAGCGTGGCATCAATATCGGTTTCGGATTTCGAATTTTGTGTTTCGAATTTTCTATACTGGTGTTTCCACGCCGGGCATATCGGCTTAAATGCACACCAATTGCACAAAGCAGAGGGCATTGGCTCAAAATCCTTTTTTTCTTCGACTCGCGCTTCGATATCGCGGATTGTTTCAAGTATTTCCTTTTTCGTCGCTTCGGTTTTTTCGCGTGTCACCGTTGTCGAGAGCTTTTCTGCATGCTTAACGAAATACAAAGTCAATTTTATATCTTCAGGGTCAATATGCGGCCAGCGTTTTTGAAGCCCAAGAGAATACAGCGAAAGCTGAAGGTTTTTGTCAACGTCCGCCTGCGAAGGCATGCGCTTTGCGGTTTTATAGTCAATTATCTCGTATTCATCGTTATTTTTGTCTATGCGGTCAATGATTCCCGCGAGCACATGGGCTTTTCCGGTTTTTTCGTCTTCCAAGAGGATGTCAAAGCGCGATTCAAGATCAACAACGTTGAAATTCCACGGCGCGTTTTTTTCGTAAAAGCGCCGGAGCATCTTAATGCCGTCTTCGAAATACGCTTTTTCTTCCGCCTCCGTAATCGACATTTTCAACGGATCATTTTTTGCATCCGCCTGAAACGTTTCGCGTGAGGGCCAATTTTCACGATAATACGCAACCACCTCGTCAAGAGTGGGGAAGAGGGGGCTTTTTTGAAACATGAATTTGAGCGCCGAGTGGATTACGGTCCCAAAAAGCGCCTCCTTGGACTTCGGAGTTTTTATTCTGTCGAGCTCCTGAAACTTATATTTTTGCGGACACTGTTTATACGTCTCAATTGCGGAATAAGAGGTTCGCATGATATATGTATGATAGTTCGTCATATAAGGAGTTACAAATGCGGACAATCTATTTCGCGACACAAAATCAAGGCAAAGTCAATTCGCTCCGCCGTGAGGTTGAGCGGCTCAACAACTTGCTTATCTTCATGGCTCCATTCGACATTCCCGAACCGCGCGGCGAAGATGTGAAGGAAATTGCGCTTGCAAAAGTCCGATACGCCAAGGGAATCATCACCCGGGCGGCGGTGATTGCGCTTGATGCGGGATTTTATATAGATTGCCTTGATGGATACCCCGGGGCTCTTGTGAACCCGATTCTCAAGAATAAGAAAATCGGAGTTCTCGGACTTTTGAAGCTCGCCGAAGCCGCGAACGATCGTGGATGCGCGTTTAAAGAGTGTCTTGCGTTTTTCGACCAGAAAATCGCGCGTGAGCCCTTGCCTTTTGTCGCTGAGATGAAAGGAGAACTCGCACGCGAAATCCGAGGGGAATATATCCAGGGGACTCACTGGTCCGAACTTGCAACAGTTTTTGTCCCGGAAGGATACCAAAAAACTCTTGCTGAAATGACGCCGGCAGAATATAAAGAATGGCGAGGCGAACGAGATCTTTCCGCAAGTTCAAAATTCGTTGACTGGCTTTCGCAGTTTGACTTGGGAAATATCGCATGATATACCAAAGCAAGCTATTTCTTTTTGGAGGATCGCGATGATAGCAAAGATAGACGAGAAGACCGCGCTCGTAACGTGCAATCAGTGCCAAAGAGTCCTCGGAAGCACATCCCTTGATGACAGCGACAAACTGCGAGGGATCACGGTCAAGTGCTATCCGAGTTGCGATGGATTCCAGTTCCGACACAAACATCCGAGTGAACGTCCCGGATATCGACTTGTCTAAAATGATGAGGTCTTGCCTAAACCCTGAATGCCGACGACCGATCGAGGAATGCAACGGATTTGTTATCATAAGGGATTTTCTCGCTTTTCTCGCAGGCAAGCTCTCTCCTCAAAAGGTAAGAGAACTTTGCGGTATATGTCGGGAAAGGATCTACGGCAACCCAGAAGAGTTCATTCGGCTTCTTGAACGAACCGAACCAACATAGATAGGGAGGTGTGCAAAACCACCTCTTTTCTTCTTACCCTATACTTCGTATAATGTAGGTAAATCAATGTATCATAAAGCGCTTTCCCTGATATGGTATATAAAGCACTCCCCCAATACCTTTCCGACTTTTTGGACTACTGCGAGGTGGAAAAAGGTCTTTCATCCATCACAACAAAGAATTATTCGCGATTCCTTGCCCGTTTTTTTGAATGGCTCAAGAAAAATAACCTTGAGCGCATCACGCCCGAGGGCCTCACCGCGGACCACGTCTGGAAATACCGCTTGTGGCTTTCGCGCCTTCCAAACAGCGTCCGGAAACTCAACCCAAACCTTACAATTTCAACCCAGACGCGATATTTAATCGCACTCCGGGCGTTTCTTGCATACTTCCACGAAAAAGATATTCCTTCCCTGCCAACAGAAAAAATCAAGCTCCCGAAGGAAAAACGCGAGCGCCTGGTCAAATTTTTGCCGCTTGATCAGATTGAAAAACTTCTCGGGACTCCGAACACAAAAACAGAAACTGGGGCGCGGGATCGTGCGATTCTCGAAACGCTTTTTTCAACCGGCCTTCGGGTGGCGGAGCTCGCGGCCCTTGACCGAAAACAGCTTGCGGGCGCAAAAAATAAAACGGAATTTGAATTGAGCATTATCGGAAAAGGAAGTTATCCGCGGATCGTTTATTTTTCCGAACGCGCGCTTTACTGGATCAAAGAATACCTCCTGCGGCGCACCGATGAGGATGACGCGCTTTTTATCCGTCTGAAGGGGCCGACGAACGCGCCGTTGCGGCTTACCACGCGCGGCATTGAAGCAATCGTCCAAAAATACACGAAAGCCGCCGGACTTCCGGTTCTCGCGACTCCCCATACGATCCGCCACAGCTTTGCAACCGACTTAATGACGCAAGGAGTGGATATCCGAACAGTCCAGGAATTTTTGGGCCACCGGAATATAGCGACTACGCAGGTCTATACCCACGTTACATCAAAACGTCTTCGGGACATCCATAAAAAATTCCACGGCGGGAGAAAACTGGAGAATTAGCGCGCGAATCGCCCGAAAAAACCGGAGATCCACAAAAATAATTTCGAGAGGATACCTGCGATCCATGCGCCGAGTCTTGATACATCAATCCCCGCTTCCTCCTTTGCTTTTATTTTTATCCGATCCCACGTCTCTTCGGTAAACCCCGTTAGAGACGCTGTTTCTAACGGGGTAAATATCTGCGACATTCTGTCCGAAATACCCTCGGGCATACCGCGTGATGCAGAAAGAAATGTTTGTTCGGCGCGTTCGATAACCGCGGGCGCGTTCGTGTCAAAAGAAAAAGCCGAGAGACCTTGAAAGGGAAAAAATATAAGAAAAAGCAGAACAAAAAACGCCATACTAGAGATAATCCAAAGGATTAATATACGCGTTGAGCGCCGCGATGGGAAATGTCATATACGTCCCACACACCCGGGATTTATAATTTTGGACAGTCACGCCTTGGCTCGCAATAACAGAAAGGTGGAGATGGGGTCCGGTCGCGTATCCAGAACTTCCCGAATATGCGATCCGGTCGCCGCGCGCAACCCCTTGGCCGGGAGATGCAACGATAGATGACAGATGTCCGTATGTCGTCGTCAGATTATTCGGATGGCGGATCATGACCCATTTTCCGTAGGATACCCCTTTGCACGCGGGGTCAGTATCTCCTGTCGCCTCAACAATCCCCGACGCAACCGCAAGGACCGGAGTCCCCATGCTCGCACGAAAATCCATGCCGTTATGCCCTTTGCCGCGATACGCTCCGGAAAGCGCAAACTCCGTATTTCCGAAATACTGAGTCACGCAGTTTTTTGCGGCGACACCCGCTTTCCAGCACGATGTAAGCGAGGTATCGGGCAACGGCCCGCCAAAAAGCCCGGGCTTTTTTGCGGGGAGCGACGAAGGATCAATCGTAACCCGAATCTTCTCTTCAATCGCAAACACTTCTTCCTCGAGAGCTTTGGTACGCGCCTCTCGGTCATTCACCAAGTTTTGATACCGCTTTTCTTCATCGCGCGTCGCCGACAAAAGATTCGACCGATCGCTCTTCACTCCTTCCTGCGCTTTCTTCTGTGCGTCAAAATCGGACCGCAGCCCGACGAGTTCCGCTTTCTTGCCCTCTGCCGCCGCTTTCTTGATTTCAAGTTCCTGTTTGAGCGACTTCAATTCCGTAAGAAAACCAAAAATTCTCGCGTTCGCGACCTCGATCGAATCAAGCTGTGAAAAAAATTCTGAGAGGCGCCAATATTTTACGAATACAAAAAGCGGCGTCTCGACAGTCCGCTCGCGCAGCGATTCAATGAGCCCCGCGATTCCGGACCGAAGCGTGGAAATAGACTCTTCTTTTTGTGCGATCTCAATAGAAAACGCCGAAATCTCTGTACTCGTTCTCTCGATCTTCTTCTGGGTGACCGCAATATCATTGCGAAGTCCCTTGAGAAGCGCTTCGATCCGCGCGAGTTCCGCTTTGAGCGTTTTTTGGCGCTCCTGCGTTGCGCTGACTTCTTTCCGGAATTTAGCCGCCTCTTCCTCAAGCCGGCGGATTTCGCCGTTTTTCGTCTCTACATCCTTCCTAAGGTCATCGATTATATCGGCGTACGCCGACAACGACGCGCCAAATAAAAACAGAACCGCACATGCGATTATTGCCGTACTTTCAGCTATGCGCATTTGTTTCGCCACAAAAAAATCGTATCACAATCCCGTAGCGATTTCTATCAACGATCAGCGTCACGCAAGGAGTCCCTTTGCGGCGGCGATCCGTTTCAACGCAACTTCTTTTGGCAAAATTGAAAGAATTTCAAACGGCCCCGGGGATGCTTTTTTCCCGGTAAGCGCAACCCGAAGCGGCCATAAAATACTCCCCTTATCCCCTGTTCCAATCATCTCAAAAAACGCCTTTTCAACTGCTTCTTTTGAAACAGGAAATTCAATATTGAAAATTAAATCATATGATTTGTCAAGAGATTGAGAAAGCTCATCAGTACGCATCGATTTCCACTGGAGCAATTCTTTTTCGTATACGGGTTCGCGAAAAAAGAAATCGGCCCGATCCCCTATCTCGGAGAGTTTTTTGAGGCGCGGCTGTTCCAATGCGATAATCTTTTTTATGTCACCGATTTTTAATTTTGAATTTTTAATTTTGAACTTGAAAAAATCTTCGATGTACGGAATGCAAAGCCTTGCGAGCTCCACCAGAGATTTTTTCCTGATGTATTCCCCGTTCATCCAATCAAGTTTCGCAACATCGAATATCGCCCCTGACTTCTGAACTCGCTCAAGAGAAAATTCCTTGATAATCTCTTCTTTTGTCATGATCTCCCGATCGCCGCCGGGGCTCCATCCAAGAAGCGCGATAAAATTAAAAAGCGCATCGGAAAGATATCCTTCTTTCCTGTATTCATCGATTGACGTCGCGCCGTGGCGCTTCGAGAGTTTCGAACGGTCTGATCCCAAAATGAGCGGAAGATGCGCGTACTGAGGCCGCAGAAACCCAAGCGCTTCTATAATGAGAATCTGTTTGGGCGTGTTCGGAATATGGTCTTCCCCGCGGATCACATGCGTAATCTGCATTTCATAATCATCCACGACGACCGCAAAATTATACAAAGGCGCCGTGAGTCCTTTTGCGAGCGAAAAATCGCCCAAAAGATCTGACTCAAACGAAATTTCTCCGCGAACCAGGTCAGTGAACGTAATTATTTTTCCAAGCGGGGTTTTAAAACGGATGATCGCAGCCCCTTTTGTCTCGAGGAGCATCTCGGCCTCCGCCCGCTCCATTGAACGATATTCACATGCGTGAATCGGAGGCCGCTTTGCCGCCATAAGCTCTTTTCGTTCGCGCTCAAGATTTTCTTCCGAGTGAAAGCAGTAAAACGCATTTCCCTGCGAAAGCAGAAGTTCGAGATATTTTGAGTATGTTCCGATCCGCTCGGTCTGCCGATACGGAGCAAAAGGGCCGCCCTCGAGCGGTCCCTCGTCAGCGATGATTCCAAGCCACGAAAACCCTTGAAAAATTTCTTTTTCGAACTTTTTGTCGGAACGCTCAATATCCGTATCTTCAATCCTCAGCGCAAACGATCCTCCCTGGGACTTCGCAAAAAGATAATTGAAAAGCGCGGCGCGAAGCGTGCCGACATGGAGCGATCCGGTAGGGCTTGGGGCGATTCGCGTTCTTACCATACGAAGGAAATCTACTCTAGTGAATACCGAGTTTCAAGAGCTCGCGCGCGATCACCTCGCCCGCATCGATTTTCGCAAACCGCTGTGCCGCAAATGACATCTTTTTAAGATCCTCGGGGTTTGAAATGATTTTTTTAATCTCCGCAAGCAAAAGGTGAGGAGTGATATTTTCTTCTTCAATGACGTGCGCCGCCCCTTGCGCGGCATATTCATACGCATTTTTCGTCTGATGATCCTGCATAGCCGCGCGAAGCGGAATCAAAATCGCGGGCTTCCCCCAAAGCGCAATTTCATAGATCGCCGTCCCGCCTGCTCGGGAAACGATAAGATCGGAGGCCGCGTAAAACATGCGGGTCTGATCCTCATCGAGAAATCCGAACGGATGATATCGGACGCTTTCAGGACTGCCGCTGAAGATAATACCGGCCTCTTTCTTGACCGAATCACAATGCCTCTCCCCCGTCTGGTGGAGTATTTCGTAGGACGCCGTAAGTTCGCGAAGCGCATTCAGCACAACGGAATTTATTTTCTCCGCGCCTTGGGAGCCCCCAATAAACCCGATCGCGGGAAGATCTGAAAATACGTTCAGGTCGGCGCGCGCGTCTTCTTTCCGCCCGCCTAAAATGTTTTTCCGGATCGGGATACCGATGATCGCGGTCTTTCCTTTCGGAAAATACTCAGAAGCAGATTCAAATGCGACCGCGATGCGCTGGGCATGGCGCGCCGCAAACCGAGAAACCTTCCCCGGAACCGCGTCAGATTCATGCACGAATATCGGAATACGGAAAAGAACTGCCGCAATCACCGCAGGAAGAGAACCGTATCCTCCCTTCACGAATACGACGTCGGGAACAATGAGAAAAAAATTCCACAATGCCTCCCATACGCCGAACGCAAGACGGAACATATCAAGAAAATTCAAAATGGAAAAATAATTTCTCCACTTGCCGCTTGAAATCTTGACCGGGATTACCCCTTCCCGCTCCATTAAGTCATAGCCAAATTCATCCGGGCTCATGTAGAAAAGCTCGAAATCGGAAAACCGCTCCTCCTCGGCGGCGCGCCTGATCTCCCTCACGAGCGCAAGAATCGGGAAAAAATGTCCGCCGGTTCCGCCTCCTGCAAAAAGGATTCTCATACGAAAATTCTAATTTCTAAATCCCAGCGACCAAAATTCGAAATTTCAAACACTTTTTGAATTCTGAACATTTGATATTCGATATTGTTTACCCCGTTAGAGAAAAACACAGAAACCATTAAACAGTAAAAATCATTATCTAGACAACAACCGTCTTGAATTTTTCGACTTTTGCGTTTTTCTCTAACAGGGTGAAGAATCTAGTGCTTCGGATCTAAAATTTTATTCATGCGTGTTTCGATATATTCAGGAGTATGCCCGCGCTTACTAATGTTACCACAAGAGATGTTCCTCCGTAACTCACAAACG
>Ga0209542_10006676_pt1 | contig 22353 bp, 26 predicted proteins | sample RifCSPhighO2_01_FD_184028 | JGI IMG/M metagenome (GOLD analysis project Ga0209542, IMG submission 184028) | Soil microbial communities from Rifle, Colorado - Rifle CSP2_plank highO2_0.1 (SPAdes) (version 2) | ecosystem: Environmental > Terrestrial > Deep subsurface > Rock core/Sediment ... | reverse complement strand
GCACCGAAGGCGACAAGCGAGCAGGTCGATATGGTCTAGAGCGTTTCTACGAATCCACTCTGGTACGCAATGGCGATGGAGCATTTGTAAATTTCTTTGCAGAAATTTTTGCCAACATCAAACGGGTAGTAAGTGAAGATGAGAGTCTCGAAGGAGATATTATTACTTCGATCGAGCCTTCTGTCCAGGCATTTCTTGAAAGCGAGCTAGATAAAGTAGAGAATAAATATGCTTCAGAATTCTCCGGCGGTATAATCATTGATCCTAATACTGGCGAAATCATCGCCATGGCACTTGTACCGACATTTGATCCGAACTTTCCGCAGAAAGCAGAAAGTTCAAATATATTTAGCAACAAGCTGGTAGAAGATCGCTATGAGATGGGTTCAATCATAAAGGCATTCTCTTTTGCCGTAGGGCTCGACTCCGGCAAAATTACTGCGCGGACTACATACAACGACCCAGGCTGTATCACTCTTAATACCAAAACTTTTTGTAACTACGACGGCAAATCTCACGGCTCTAATGTATCGCTCCAAACTGCTCTCAATCAATCGCTCAACACCGGCGCAACGCTAATAACTCAAAAGATGGGGGCCAAAGATTTCAACGACAGGATGCTGAAATTCGGATTTGAAAATCTCACCGGCATAGATCAACCCAACGAAGGCAAGTCTTTGGTGGCCAATTTAAAGAATGGAAGGGAATTGGAAGCGGCCCAGGCTTCTTTCGGACAGGGTATTGCCATAACACCCATTGCCACAGTTCGCGCGCTCTCCGCGCTTGCAAACGGCGGCACGCTCATCACTCCGCACTTAGTAAGGTCAATAAAATATAAATTGGGGCTGACTAAAAATATTTCTTATCCGAGTGCGGAAGAAGGGGAGAGAGTTTTAAGCAAGGAGGCATCAACGGAAATTTCGAGAATGCTCACGGAGGTGGTGGATAGATCGTTTCGCGAAGGCAGGGTGAGGCTTGAGCACTATAGTGTAGCCGCCAAAACCGGTACGGCCCAGATTGCGCGACAAGACCGTGCAGGTTATTACGACGACCGTTATCTCCACTCTTTCTTCGGCTACTTCCCGTCTTATGAGCCGCGCTTTCTAATATTTCTCTACACTTACTATCCCAAGAACGTACAGTTTGCATCGGAGACTTTGATGGATAGCTTCATGAACCTCACCAAATTTGTGATCAATTATTATAATATTCCTCCCGATAGAGAATCAGTGCCTGGACTTATGAATTAGTACGACCAATCCCGACATCACCAAAATAAAGTTTTTTACCACGAATTCGCCGGCAAGGGTGAGGATAGGGAAGTATGGGTCGAAGATTACGTGCCAGCCAAAGATGAATGTCGAGAAAGTACCGAGAAGATGGAGCACTAGAAGTAGGTGAGTCAAGAAGCGAGCTCTATTTGATAAAAGCATCGCTCCAATAAAGACTTCGACAATACCGAGGACAATAAGACCCACACCACTGGCAAGAAACGGCGCCATGGAGTTATATATGAGATCGAAGACTGGATTGTATCCAAGAATCTTAAGCGCCCCAAACCATATGAATACAACCCCAATAACGACCCGCAAAACTTTCACCAAAAAATTCTCGGAGAACATGTATTAACTTTAGCACATTGACAACTTCCTTTGTTTTGTTAGGGTTAGTGCGGAAAAGCATACCAATCTACAAAAATGTTTTGACATTTGACAAAGGAGTAAGCATGCCAGGAAACGCAAAAGTCCACATTCTCGTGCCTGACGGGAAAGAGATCACGATGGGGTGTAAACAGTGTCGTCATGTCATCTCTACTTCCAAGGATAAGTTCATGATTGGCCTTGAAGTCGAGGAAGCAGGAAAAACCTTCAAATACTTTTTGGGTGTCGACCCACCAATTAAGTGTTGTGGTGAAGAAAAACTCATCATCAAAACCTTCGACACTGATGCTGAGGCAGAAGCCGAGAGAGTGCAAATACGTCAGCACCTAAATACACACCACTCAACTCAAGGATTGAGGCTGATCGGCTTCAGGCAGTACGGCCTGAATTAAAATAACAGGGCAAGGTAAAACCACTTTTGTACTAGAGGCCGACACAGATGTCGGCCTTTTCTTTTTGTAAATATTGTATGCTTCGCATGCAAATCTTGTGTGAGCCACGGATACTAAATACAGGTTCATCGGTCACACATAAAATTCTGCTGAATTTTTGCGCGACCCCCGCTCGGCCCGTCGTCCTGCGCGCTTCGATTCCTCTATAAGTAAGTGCAACAAAAATACCGGCGTTAAACCGGTAATTTTTGTCGCATGACCTCACGGGGAATCGAACCCCGGTTCCAGCCTTGAGAAGGCTGTGTCCTAGCCGCTAGACGATGAGGCCCTTCGACTTTGCTCAGGGCAAGCCGTATGGAAAGAATAGCGGAAAATTATATAAATTTAAAGGCGGGACGTAAAGAAGATAACGTCCCGCCCGACAACAGTGGTCCCTACTTCCTTGTAGATTCCAACCGTCGTCTGTTCTCGAAGAACGCATCTGTGCGTTCTTGCGCCGCTTCACCAGCTTGCCGTTGGCGAAAATCGAACAACTTTTTCAACATGTTCCTCTGATGTGCGACAACTATTGCCGCACTACGTAGATTCCGTGCCCTCCGGGTTGCTTTGGTTTTGCTCATAGAAACCTCCGTTTCTGTCTCTTACCGTATCATGAGCTCAAAATACTGTCAATACTCTCCTTCACAATTGTCCCATCAGCTTTGCCTTTGAGTTCTCGCATTATTTCTCCCATGATTTTGCCTTTAGCATTTGGGTCAAGGGTTTTCCCTTCTAACTTACTACTTACAAACTTCACAACTTCTTCGCGGGACATTTGCGCCGGTAGATAAGTCTCTAGAATTATTAGTTCCGCCTTTTCCAACTCGGCAAGATCAGTGCGGCCGCCTTTTTCAAATTGTTCGATAGAATCTTTCCTCTGTTTAACAGCGCGAGAGATTACCGAGAGAGCCTCGTCATCAGAAAGTTCCTCGTCAGGCTTCCTTTTCTTCGCCACCGCTTCGTTTGTAAAAGAAGAGAGAAGCCCACGGATTACCGATAGACGCACAGCATCTTTGGCCTTCATCGCCTCAATCATCTGGCTCCTAATATCTTGATGTAATGCCATGTTGTTTATTATATAATGGTTTTATGGAGCTAACGACTATACTAATGGTATTGATTTTAATCGGAATTGTTGTCCTAGTAGTAATCTTCTTAAACAAAAAAGATACTGTTATTGATACCACTACAATCGAAGAAGTTGCTCGATTAAAAGCAGAACTTAGCCAAAAAGATCAACGTATTGGCGAGTTATCAAGTGATCTTCAAATTGAAACGACGGGTAAAGATGAATTATCTGGTAAAAATAAGCAATTATTTGTCGAAAAAACAAATTTAAAAGCAGAAAATGATAATCTCTTAAAAGATAAGGGCGAACTTATAAAAGAGCTTAGTAATTTTAAAGCTACCGAAGAAACGAGGAGAAAAGAACATGATACCAACATTCAAAAACTTAGTGAATCAAAGAATGCTCTGGATGATGAGAAACAAAGAATAAGACGAGAAGATGAACAAAAACTAGAAAAAGAAAAGGAGGAAAGAAATAGAATGTGGGCTGAACACGAGGATAATGTGAAAATTCAATTAACAGATTTATGTAAAGCTCCCCAATATGCATTTCAATATTATGATAATAAAAATCTCCCTGTAGAATTTGGAGGAAAATTTAAACCTGATTTTATGCTGGAGTTTCTTGGTCAATATGTGATTTTTGATGCAAAAATATCAGAATCTGATTTACAGAATTATATTAATGGAAATGTAAAAGCCACGGTAGAAAAAATAAATAGTAATCCTAAGATTTATTCTTCAGTATTTTTTATAGTGCCCACAGATGCATTAAGATTACTGAAAAAAATCCGTTTTTATGAACAAGGTTATGATTTTTTCGTAATTCCCCCAGAAGCTATTGAGATTGTTTTAGCTTCCTTAAGAAAAATTAGTTCTTATGAACTAGCGCAACAGTTAGATCCTCGTGAGAGAGAAAATATTGTTAACCTGATCGCAGAATTTGATTACCATATTCATCTAAGAAATGCTCTGGATGTGCTGGGAGCTGAGAGTGGAGCCAGTGTACTTAAAAAAGTAGACACGTTAAAGAATGATATTAAAGATGAGATTGTAGTTAAAAAAAGCAAGATGCGCTTGCAGCAATTCACTCCCACAGATATAAAAACTCTTATGATTGATACGGAAGTACAGAAAGATAGAATAAATCAATTAATCTTGCCTAGGGTAGCAATTTCAGAAGAGGACATAAAAATTGTAAAACCAATTTTGAGAAAGAGGTCCTAGACATTGCCTTTGGGCAGCGAGCAGACCCGCAAAAGCTCGCTTTTATGGGGAGCGAGCGAACCCGAAGCCAACCGAAGCAAAGCGTAGGTTGACTTTGGACAAACCTTCGGTAGAATAGTGAACCTATGGCATCTAAAACAGTTAAATCTGGCCTATATGCGGTCTTTACCACGGGAGGTAAACAATATCGTGTACAGGCTGGAGATAGGGTCAAAATCGAGAAACTAGGCGATGAATACAAAGAGGGCGATAAGGTCACTTTTGACCAGGTTTTGATGACAGACAATGGCGCAAATGAAGTCAATTTGGGCAACCCATTTATAAGCGGTGGGGAAGTAAAAGCTACTTTAAATAAGATCGGCCGATACAAAACTGTTGACGTTATCAAATACAAACAGAAATCACGATATTTCAAAAAGTACGGCCACCGCCAGCCTTACTTCGAGATTACAGTAGATAGTATTAAGTAAAAAGTTTTAGCGCCGCGACTAATGTCGCGGCGCTTTTTGTTTATCTCTTTTTTCCTAGAATCGGCAGTCTAGGGCCTCTTCGAATTTTTACTTTTTCGGCTAGCTCATCGATTGCCTGTGCCATGGGAGTGATGGGTCCATGAGCTTCTTCGATCTTTTTCTTGTCCTTTTCTGTAAGCCTGTGCCCAGGACCAAAGCCTGGAGGAATAACTACTGCCATAAGAACCTCCTATATCTAGATTCTCATACTAATGCCGATTTTGAAAGGCGCTTTTGAGAGTTTCTGGATCGGCGTATTCGAGTTCGGCACCGGTAGAAAGGCCGCGGCCGAGAGTCGACATTACATAGGTCGGACCTATGTGTTGTCTTAAATATTCTGCCGTATTCTCGCCCTCAATATTCGCATTCATACCAAGAATAATTTCTTTAACATCTTTGCCTTTCTTGATTCGGGATTCTAACTCTTTGATTCTAATCCTTTTCTCCGGCTCTTTCTCAAGTATTGGCACTACGCCACCAAGGACAAAATAAAAGCCGTTGTAACTACCGCTTTTCTCCACCGCTTCCATATCGATATCTCTCGGTACTATCATGAGCATTGAACTATCACGCGTATTATCAGAACAAATCCCGCACTTGGACACGCCGTGTCCAAGTGCTTCTTTTGCGAAGAATCTCATGCACTCACCACACTGCACAATCTCTTTTTTAATATCCTGAATTGCTTGCACCAATTCATTGGTGTAATTACCAGTTCGTGAAAGTAAGAAATAAACAAAACGCCGAGCTTGCCTCGGCCCAATGCTAGGAAATTTCCCAAAAAGTTCCGCCAATTTGTCTATCGAATTCATAACACGAATTAGAGACTTTCAAACTGCTCTTCCGCTTTGCCGTAGTTAGAGTAATCAATTTCTACAAAAGTGTTGAAGCGGGTGTGATAGTCGAGTGTCGCGGTGCCGAGAGGGCCGTTCCTGTGTTTGGCTATAATTAATTCCTTCCTCTGAACTTCTTTGACCTTGCCACTTTCGTCGCGGACGTCGTCTTCGTTGGAGTGAATAAACATGACCAAGTCTGCATCTTGCTCGATAGAACCAGAGTCACGCAAGTCGGAGAGTTTTGGCTTACCACCACGTTTCTCGATATCGCGCGAGAGCTGCGAGAGAGCAATGACTGGGATATTGAGCTCGCGCGCTAAGTGTTTGAGACCGCGCGAAATCTCCGTAACCTGCTGGACCATCGAATCGTTTGCGCGCGAGTTCGTCGGAGCCATAAGCTGAAGATAGTCGACTATGAGAAGCTTGAGGCCTTTCTCAATCTTCAGTTTGCGAGCAGCCGAGCGCATTTTCATAATAGTATTGCCCGGCTGGTCATCGATATAGATAGGGGTACGGGATAATTCGTCGAGAGCATCGCGGATATTTTTGAAGACATCTTCGCGCCAATTACCAGTCTGTCGACGTATACCTTTTCTGATAATTGATGAGTCGGTGCGCGAGTGCGCTGCGACGATGCGGTCTACCAATTGGTCGGCGCTCATTTCTAACGAAAAGATGCCTACCGGCGTCTCGTGGATGCTTGCCGTGCGACGTGCAATATCAAGAGCCAAAGCCGTTTTACCCACGGAAGGGCGCGCGGCGATAATTATAAGGTCGGAGTTTTGGAAACCGCCGAGGATATCGTCGAGAGATTTGTAGCCAGTCGGCACGCCACGTAGTTCGTGTTCGGCGCTAGATAATTTCTCAAATCTTTCAAAGGCTTCGTGGAGCAGTGGCGAGAGATCGCGGAAACGAGCTGACCCAGCGAATCGTTCGGTAATATCAAAAATCTTCTTCTCCGCTTGGTCGAGGATCTCTTCCAATTCACCAGCTTCATTAAAACCGAGGTGCGAGAGATGTTCAGATGCCTCAATGAGCTGACGCATCATAAATTTCTTCATCACAATCTCGGCATAATGTTTGGCATTGGCTGAAGAGGGGACAGAAGAGGAAAGTTCCGCAAGGAAAGTGGCTCCGCCAATGCGTTCGATAAGCTCTTTCTCTTTCAGTCTACTCGAGAGCGAGAGGATATCGATCGGTGTGTGCTTGCCGAAGAGTTCCATCATTATTTCGAAGATTATTTTGTGCTTTTCGAAATAGAAAGAGGCCGGAGTAACGATGTCGAGTACTTCATATATCACATCCGGCCGCAGCATGATGGAACCGATAAGAGCCATCTCTGCCTCCATAGAGTGAGGGGGAATTCGTAGTCCGGTATTTAAAGTGGTCGAATTCAAAACTTGCATTCCACTTATAGTAGCAATTCCAACCATAGCAAAACAATCTTCCGCTGGGCACAACCACGTGTTTAAACTGGGGATTGTAACCCGAGACCTAGAACCTTATCGAAATCGAGGATGGTGGCGAGCTTGTTTTCTGCTGTTACTTCTTTGTCTTTGACCAAAGTCCAGAGGACAGCTAGAGCTTGCGGAATGTTGAAATCATTCTCGAGCTTCTCTACAAATTTGGCTTTATACGCCTCATCCACTTCTCCCACTTGGACATCGGATGTCCAAATGGAGACTGTATTCTTGAGCTTCTCATAGGCATTCGCCGCAGCTTCCAATGCCTCGAAACTGAAGCTTGCTGAAGTTCGGTAATGCGATAATAGAAAAAGATATCTTAACGAAAGAGGAGAGACGACTCGCTCCCAAGCTTCACGCATAGTGAGAAAATTACCCAGACTTTTCGACATCTTCTCCGATTTTATATTTAGGAAGCCAGTATGAAGCCAGTATTTGACGAAGGGCTTCAATCCGGAAACCGATTCCATTTGCGCAATTTCTGCTTCGTGGTGTGGAAATATGAGATCCATAGCACCGCCGTGAATATCGTATTGCGGACCAAATTCTGTTTCGGTAATTGCCGTATCTTCTATATGCCACCCAGGACGGCCTTCACCAAGACTAGAAGGCCAAGATGGTTCACCTTCTTTTTTAAACTTCCAGAGACAGAAGTCACCTGGATTTCTTTTTTCCGGATTGTCGTCAATTCTTGAGACAGCATCATTTGGAGCAACGCATTCTCGACCGGAGAGCTTGCCGTAATCATCAAACTTTTTAATATCGAAATAATAACCGTCGGAAATCTGGTAAGCTACGCCTTTGGCTACAAGACGTTCAACCTGGCTCATGATTTGCGGGATATGATCTGTTGCCCGGGCATATTTAGTTACACTAGTATTGCCGAGCTTCTCCATATCTTCTATATGATACTTTTCAAATTCTTGTGCGAGCACGGACGGTTCGACTCCTTTCTCCCGAGCACGAATGATAATTTTATCGTCAATATCCGTAATGTTTTGAAGATAAGTGACGTTATATCCGAGATAGTGAAAGACTCGCGCGACAAGATCAAATTGGGTATAGGTCTTGGCGTGGCCAAGATGATCGAAGTCGTATACAGTAGGACCGCAAACAAATAGCTTTACCTCGCCTGGAGTGATGGGTCTAAATTCCTCTAGCTGGTTAGAGAGAGTGTTATGAAGCTTTATAGCCATTCAACCATTATATGTTAAAATACTGCGAATGGAATTCTTAAGGAAACACACCGCACTCCTCGGGGCAGGAGCCGCTATCGCCATTATCTTCTATGCAGCGGGATTTAACGCAGGAGAAGAAAGCTTCTCGCCTACAGTTGTCGGTATCGAAAACACTGATGAAGGAAAGCCTTTGAATGTCGACTTTGCTCCCTTCTGGAAAGCCTGGAATCTGATAAACGAGAAATACGTTCCTGCAAGCACCACTGCCAAAACAGTTAATGAGCAAGAGAAGATCTGGGGTGCTATCGAGGGCCTAGCAGATTCACTCGGCGACCCTTACACCGTTTTTTTTCCGCCGGTCGAGTCGGAGATGTTTGAATCTGATATTCGCGGCAACTTCGAAGGGGTAGGGATGGAGATCGTCGCACAAGACGGCGCTATTACCGTCATCGCTCCGCTCAAAAACTCTCCAGCTTCGAGAGCTGGTCTCATGGCTGGCGATAAGATCATCAAAGTGGGAGACAAGCCCACTTCAAGTCTCTCGACAGAAGACGCGGTCCAGCTTATCCGTGGACCCAAAGGCACTAAAGTTAGTTTGACTATTTTCAGAACCGGAGTGAAGGAGCCTTTCGAAGTAGGTGTCATTCGCGACGTTATCAATATCCCTACTATTAGTACACGTACTCTGCCTGGAGGAATATTTGTTATCGAACTCTACAGCTTCTCGGCACAATCGCCAAATCTTTTCCGCGGAGCCCTGCGCGAATTTGTCATTTCCGATGCAGACAAACTTATCCTCGATCTCCGAGGCAATCCGGGCGGCTACCTAGAAGCGGCTATAGACATGGCGTCGTGGTTCTTGCCGGCAAGCAAAGTGGTGGTGAGAGAGGACTTCGGGCAATCACGAGAAGAGAAGGTTTATAGATCGAAAGGCTACGACATCTTCACTGACAGTTTGAAATTCGTCATTCTTGTTGACGGCGGTTCCGCTTCCGCATCAGAAATTTTGGCAGGGGCACTCGCAGAACATGGCCGAGCAATACTGATAGGAGACAAAACTTTTGGCAAAGGCTCGGTGCAGGAATTGATTGATGTTACCTCAGAGACTTCTATTAAAATTACTGTAGCAAGATGGCTCACTCCAAATGGCGTATCTATATCCGACCAAGGCATTGAACCACAGTATGTAATCAAGATGACTCCAGCCGACCGCCAAGCCGGCAAAGATCCACAGTTAGATAAAGCAGTAGAAATTTTAACGAAATAGGATGAAAATAATTCTTCTGCAAGATGTGAAAGGGGTAGGGAAGAGGTTTGAGGAAAAAAATGTATCGGACGGATACGCCACTAATTTTCTCCTGCCGAAAAGTTTGGCAGTGATAGCAGACAACGCAGGGAAGGCGAGAGCGGAAAATCTCAAGAAACAAGAAGAAACACGAAAACAGATCGAGGACAAGGAAATCCAAGAAAAAGAAAACAAAAGATTAGAGAAGCACTTAGAACTCGAGAAATTTAGGGAAGGACAGAAAGAACCTTCTTCTTGATAACACTATTATCGAAATGTGTTTTGCGCTTGTAGGTGAGTAGGACCTTGCCATCCACTGCGGCAAAGAGAGTGTGGTCGCGGCCCATGGAGACATTTTGTCCTGGAAGCACATCAGTACCGCGCTGGCGCACGAGAATAGAGCCTACTTTGGCAAAGGCTCCGGGAGTAACCTTGATCCCGAGATATTTCGGATTGGAATCGCGGCCATTTTTTGTCTTACCAGCTGACTTTTTATGTGCCATAATTTAGCCACATGAGTGTAACAGAAGAGGTAAGTTTTGACAAGGAGGGAAATATTGAACATTTTCCGCTTTTCCGCAAGTATTTTGACAAGCTATTTCTTTCGATAATTATCATATTGGTTGCTGTACTTTCTTTCGGAATCGGGAGGCTTTCAGTAGCAGGGAATAGGGAAGCGATCAAGATAGAATATGATCCCTCATTGAGCCTTGAAAATTCATTGAAAACTGTAAATTCGAAGATCAAAAATTCCACACAAAGTGTGGTGACGTCCAAGAATGGCTCTAAATACCATTATTCACATTGTGCGGGGGCAAAACAGATAAAAGAGGAAAATAAGCTCGTTTTTGCCTCTGCTTCGGCTGCCGAAGCGGCCGGATACGCTCTAGCCAGCAATTGCAAAAGTCCTTGACAGGAAGTCTGGAATATGATAGTATGTACATAAGTCAGCAGTTAGCTGGCTTTTCGATTGGGAGAGCAATGACGGTTATGGCTACCCATAGTTAAAAGTTTAACCTATTGTTATTTTACAGCTTACAACCCTTAGTCTTCTCATGACCTTCTCCTCCGGTGCGGCTGCCGTATTGCCTGCGATCCCTTCACTGGTATTGCCTGACATCACGATAGAAGTTCCAGAAAAAGAAGTTAAGTCAGTAGACTATCAGCCGATTACAGATCCGGAGAATGTTGAAAAATTCTTGAAGGACTACTTCGCTGATATTCCTCTCTTAGCCAAGATCGCCCGATGTGAATCTACTAACCGACAGTACAACTCCAAGGGAGGCGTGCTCAAGGGTAAGAAGAACACTTACGACCGCGGTGTGATGCAGATCAACATCTTGTACCACCAGAAAATGGCAGAGGAAATGGGACTCGACTTGCACAATATAGATGACAACGTGGCTTTCGCCAGATATCTTTATGAGAAATTTGGGGCTAAGCCGTGGATGTCCTCTTCGGCTTGTTGGTCCAAATTCAGCCCATCTGAAATCGCCAAGAGGTAACTCTTGCACAAAACCCGCCATATGGCGGGTTTTGTTTATTTCATATCACTACCGCCATGGAACTTCTCGTGTATATCGCGCAAGCGTTTATTAGTCACGTGCGTATAGACTTGAGTGGTAGAAACATTTTTATGTCCAAGCAATTCTTGAACGCTTCGCAAATCCGCCCCGCGAGAAAGGAGGTCGGTAGCATAGGTGTGACGGAGCGTGTGCGGCGTCACTTTTTTGGAAAGTCCGGCAAGCATGGCGCATCTCGATATCATGGTTTGTATCGAACGGGGAGTCAGGCGATTGTTGTCTGGATCTTTTGACCGACTATTTAGGAATAGTGGTTTGTATACATCATGCCGTTTTACTATATACTTTCTCAACCATTCTGCAGCGCGAGGGGATATAAAGATAGTGCGTATATGCTTGCCTTTACCTACGATAGAAAGCTCATAAGTCCTTTTGGTACTCTTGTCATCCAGGAAAGACATTTGGTCAGCATTTAAAGCCACGAGTTCCGAAATACGCATTCCAGAGGAAAAGAATAATTCCAAAATTGCCCGATCACGCAACCCGTTAATATTTTCTACGTCTGGCACCTTGAGCATTTTTTCGACATCAGAAACTTCTAGGAAAGAAATTGTCTCTTCACTTTTTTGCTTCGCTAATTTTATTTTTGAAGAGGGTAGGGATTGTATGTCACGCTCGGCAAAATAGTTCAAAAGAGCCCGTAAGGCGATCAGGTAGTAGTTTTGTGACTTCTTACTCAAATAAACACCTGTAGGAGTCTTATATTGGCGTGCAATGTGGAGCCTGTAGTCCCAGATGTGTTTAGGGATCAATTCATGAGGCTTTAATTTTTCATTGCCGGAAATTTTGAGCCACTTGTTAAAGAGTAGGAGATACTGCTTGTAATTTTTCTGCGTATTATTTGATAATCCTTTTTCTATCTCGCAATAATCAAGAAAGGGTAGGAGATACTCAACTATGGTTAGGGTATGGCTCATATTCACTATATTAACATCTTCGCACAATATATGTAAAACGAAGTTGTGTGGATAGAGAAAACCCGCGTTGCATGTTGAGACAACGCGGGTTTGTTAGTAGCAAGAACCGTTTTTGCCTAGGAACTTTGTTCTGGGTCACCTCCTTTCTTTTAAATGGCGTAGCGGTTGTGAGCGGTTTGCGGAGGTTCATCAATGTCCAAGTTAATCATACACCAGAGAGGTCTCCCCTATCAAGACTTATGCACATCTGTACGAGGCAATATTGATATTGTGTAATTATTATTTATCCAAAAGACTGGTCCACCATTTGAAAGTAAAATTCATTAGAAGATATACAGGCACGTAAATCGGCGCCAATACAAAGAAGAGAATAATCTTAAGTGGTCTAATGAATAATTTCATCCCAGATATAAGTTAGGATATTTTTGATATAGGCGATAGTGGTTCTGCCGCGTTCTGACTCAATAGCGTCAAAAATCGACCAATCGAAGAAATATTTTAAAAGTGCAAGCCCAATGATGATAAGTAAGAGTTTCCCGATAAAGCCCTTGTTTTTTTCCATATATTTAGTCTATTTTAAAGAAGCTCAATAGCTTTTGCAACACGAGAGATGGATTCATCTTTGCCAAGCGCCGACATGAGTGTGAATGGGTCTGGAGATCTCTCTTCGCCCGACAAAGCATAACGTAGAGGCCACAAAACATTGCCCTTCCCCACCCCTTCGGCGTATTTCATTATAGCATCCGCATCGGGTATTAAGATTTTTACTTCCTCCAAATATTTCTTTGTATTTTCTCGCGAAACGTCTTTCCAAGCTATTTTTTCCACATCCAAATTTGGCTTATTTTTTATATAGCTCTCCCCTGCTAGAGACTTAATCTGCATTTCTTTCTGTACATCTTCCGGCAAGCGCTTTATATGCTCTTTGTTTACCCATTCAAGTTTCTTCTCATCGAATATCGCTCCCCCTTTCTGTATTTTAGACAGGTCGAATTGCTCGATGAGCTCTTGCATAGTAAATATTTCCTGATCTGTCCCCGGGTTCCATCCAAGAAGCGCCAAGTAATTCACCATAGCCTCCGGTAAGTAACCTTTGTTGCGGTATTCAAGAAGCGATATAGCCCCATTGCGTTTCGAAAGTTTAGAACGGTCTGGAGCAAGGATCAGCGGAATATGAACGTAGCAAGGCCGTTCGGCACCTATAGCCTCTTGGATAAGAATTTGTCTAGGAGTGTTGGAAATATGGTCCTCCCCTCTTATGACATGAGTAACTCCAGATTCGAAATCGTCGACCACAACTGCCAGATGGTAAAGCGGTTCTTCCAGACTCTTGGCAATGACAAAATCTTCGAGATCGCTAGTATCAAATTCGATTTCCCCGCGAACCAAGTCACTGAATTTTATTTTGGTGTTTGGATTTTTGAAACGTATGACGTTATCCTCGGCTTGGTAAGCGCTGCCATTGTCCAACATTTTTTGTATATAACTTTTATACACTTCTCCCCTCTCTGATTGTCTGGTTGGTGATCCGTCGTAATCAAGCCCGAGCCACTTTAGACTCTCAACAATATCTGTTTCAAACTCTTTTTTCGATCTTTCTCTATCGGTATCTTCTATTCTCAAAATAAACTTGCCTCCGAGCTTCTTTGCATAAAGAAAATTAAATAGGGCGGTTCTAGCTCCGCCAATATGTAAATGGCCTGTTGGTGACGGCGGGAATCTCGTAACAACTTTCATAAACTAATTCTAACACAACCCCCTAAATCCCCCTTATCAGGGTGATAATTGATACAAAAAGAGAAACGACCAGATGAAACGTTGGTGTCTCTCTGGTCGATCAATTCGGCCTATTTCATATTATCTGGCCAGTAAATACTTACCGCGCCGCCAGATATCTTAACTTCTTTGTCACCTACTACATACAGCGTGGTTAATGTCTCAACCGGTTTGGAACTTGGCGAAAAAATTGCAAAATAACGTGACTCAGAAGCCTTCAATTCCATTGTGATACCGCAAACTGAATTGACAATCTCCTTTAACGTTTTTTCTACTACAACTTTCTGGCATCCTTCTCTAGGTAGTACGAGAAGAATTTTAATCGTAGACTTTCCATCGTTGGTAACAATATTCGAGAATCGCCATCGATTAACTTCTTCTTGAGTACTGATAGTTTGAAACTTAACATCAAGGATAACGCCACTGCAACCTCCACACGTTAAACGTGAGTTTAGTACAAGAGGTGACGTTGGATGTTGAACTATTCCCTGAACCAACAAGTAGAGAAACAGAAAAATCATGCGGCACACTCCTTTTGGCAAACATTTCTATATTAAGTATATCATGTCCCCTTCCCTGATAAGGGAAGGGCTAGGGATGGGTTATCTTTTGAGCCTCTTCACTAAATCTTCAATTACTTTTTCTAGGTTATTTAAAACATCTTCGTTCTTATACCTTACTACTTTTATCCCAAATTTCTGTTTTAATATTTCGTCTCTTTCTCTATCTCTCGATTTTTGTGCAAAGTGAATCTTTCCATCTATCTCGATTACGACACCTAAACTAGCACAATAAAAATCTACAATAAAATTATCAATTGGCTTTTGTCTGGTGAATTTTAAACCAAGTAATTTTTTGTCTTTTAAAACCTCATTCCAAAAAAATCTCTCTGCAGAAGTTTCTTCTTTTCTTAACTCTCTAGCGCGTGATACAAGATTTTTACTATATGGAATAAACTTAAAATCTTTCATTACTTTTTTATTCCTCCCCTGACAAGGGGAGGTTTTGGAGGGGTTGAATCTATTCTAATCTAACCCCTAAATCCCCTTGTCAGGGGACTTGGACTGCCTCGCCCTGATAAGGGAGAGGCAGGAGAGGGTTGAGAATTATTTTAACCCCCAACCCCCTTTTCAGGGGGTTATCTCGTGTTCTAATGCGATTTTTAATATCTCTTCTGCCACCAACCGCGCGGCATCTGGCTTATAAAACGCTTTAGCGGCCTCGCTCATCCTCTTTCGCTCGGACTCATTATTCACCAGCCTCTCGATCTCTGATGCCAGAATATTCGGGGTGAGATTGTCTTCCTCTATCACGCTACAAGCCCCCGCTCGCGCGTAAGCGAAGGCATTGGAACGCTGGTCACGACTCACCCGCTCGCTGATAGGGATGATGATAGAAGGTGCTCCCCAAGAAGCGATCTCAAATATCGTCGAACCTGCGCGAGACACTACGACAAAAGCAACTCCGGCCGCCATGCGAAGAGATAAGTTGTTGAGGTAATCAAACGGTTTGTATCTGTCTTTGTGTGGCGAATCAAACAAAACTGCTTCACCTGTCGCCTTCACTTCGGCAATATTGTTTTTGCCAACCTGATGAATGATGGCGTATTTTTCGACAAGTTGTTTAAGTTCTTCGAGCACTGCGTCATTGATTTTCTGTGCGCCTTGCGAGCCACCGAGCACAAGGACGACAAGCACATTCTCCTCAATCTTGAGAAACTCGCGCGCACCTGCGGTAATAGGATTAGAGATATCTTTGCGAACCGGGTTACCTGTGTATGCCACCTTCTCGGCGGGGAAATATTTTGCCGCTTCTTTGTACGAGACTGCGATCTTGGAGGCAAACTTCCCTGCCCAGATATTTACTCTGCCCGCTACAGTGTCTGATTCGTGTATTACTACGGGTATGCGCAAAAGTTTCGCAGCCAAGAGCACCGGAAAGCTAGTGTAGCCGCCCTTACCGAAGACTACATCCGGATAGATCGCATAAACTTGCCGTATAGATGAAAGTATCCCCCACCCTGTCTTAAATATATCAACAAAATTTTTCAAAAGACTTAAAAGTCCAGGTGCTCTGCGAATTTTACCAGCGCTATTTTTCTTATAAATAATGCCGTGCTCGTAGAGGACGCCAGCGTCATATGGTGAAGGCGACATAAAGAAAAGTTCGAGCTCGAGAAGCTTCTTTTCTTTCGCCAAATTATTGAGCTCTTCGGCAATGGAAATTATCGGATAGAAATGTCCGCCTGTACCGCCACCAGTAAATAAAATTCTCATGAAGTTCTAGAAATTGAGAGGACGATGCCCGCTTCAAGCAAAGTGAAGAAAAGTGAGGTGCCGCCTTGAGATACGAACGGCAAGGTAATGCCAGAGAGCGGAATCACTCCGAGCATGGCGCCGATATTGACGAATGCCTGGGATACAATCATTATAACAATCCCGACGACGGTCAGTCTAGCAAAGGTATTTGGCGAGCTCGATGCTATCTTCAAGCCACGAGTGCCGAAGAGTACGAAGATCGCAATGAGAAGAATTGAGCCGACAAATCCAAACTCTTCGGCCGCGACAGCAAAGATCGAATCCCCCACTGGTTCAGGTAGATAAGTAAATTTCTGGACACTTTGCCCGAAGCCACGGCCAAACAAACCGCCAGAGCCAACAGCAATGAGTGACTGCTGTGTCTGCCAACCAGAATCGAGCGAATCGGCCGATGGATCGAGAAATGTCTTTACCCGCTCTAAGGCATACGGTGTCGTATAAATTTTAAAAGATATAACAAAGAGGCCAATGAGAGCTAAGAGGAGCATGTGCCGCCATCTTCCGCCCGCGGCTATAAACATCGCCATGCCAGTGACGGAAAGTACCAAGAGAGTGTCGTGGTCAGGCTGTTTCAATAACAAAAATCCGAGAATACCGAGGATAATGACGAAGGGCATTAGTCCCCAGCGCATTGTTTTTATTTTGTCTTTGACAGCAGAGGCCCAGGCAGCGAAATAGATGATGAATGCAAGTTTAAGCAGTTCCGAAGGCTGGAAAGACAATCCTCCGATAGAGAGCCAGCGGCGCGCACCGGCATGCTCGAATCCGATGCTGGGAATAAGAACCAAAATATTTAAAATGATCGCGACGATGAGGAGATAAAAGGCAAACTTCTTCCAAATTTTATAATCAAGCCTTGATGCGATGATCAAAGCTACTGTACCAAGAAGTAATCCGAGAATTGTCTGTGAGAAAGCGACGCTCGAATAGTTGGAACTCTCTTTAGCTAAAAGGGCGAGAGACGCAGAAGAGAATATGGCAAATCCCGCCGCAGCAAGAATAATAGTAATCGCCAAAAACGTCTTATCAACTCTCGCCCGAGTAGTCATATTAAATGGATTATATCAGGAAAATTTGAAGAAGAGATACAGGAGGAGGATGCCGCCAAGGGTCCAGGGCCAATTCTTTATTAAAATGATCCCAAGATCAAGACCTGAATTATAAGCAGAAGCTAGTAAGGCACCGTTCTCAAGTTCTGGTTTAGTATCACTATTGGTTTGGGGAGAAAATCTACTAGCAAGAGATTCTTCCAAAGATTGTGAAGAAGTAACTTTCATAGACTCAAGTGTTGCAGCTAAAACTTCTGGAGCTTTGCTCAAAGTTTCTGTGGATTTATCCCAAATTTTCTTCGGTAACTCTACCACTTTTTCTTTCGCTGCCTCCAATATCACTTTTGGCGACAAACTAAATTCAGAAGAAAGCACTTGCCTGCACATAGCCTCGAGCGCATTATCCCCCGACTCTTCGGCAAATAATTGTGGAGGAAAAATAGAGACTAAGAACAGAAATGTCAGTAAAAATTTTCCGATCATTGTTTAAAATTATACACCTTTGACACAGTAAGTTCGAGAGTGTATGGTGAAAACAGAAAGGAGCGACTATGTTACTCGCACAAGGAAGTTTGACTCCACAGCAACAAATGAAGTTCCAAAACTTGAAGGAAGCGTGGATGGATCATCCAGACAATCTTCATCCAATACTACGGGCCAGGCTGGAAGAAATAAAGACATTCTTCTGCCAAGGTAAATCGGCAAGCGAGCTGTCAACAGAAACAATTGTCAGAGGCGCAGAATTTATCGAAGATTCGATAGTCCGATGGGTCGTAATTATTGGACTACCAAGTTCGATAATCCAATGGCCCCCGTTGGAATAAATCGGGTAAGCCGTCAACGTGGCGCGTTGACGGCTTTTTCTGTTCACTTGGACACGCCGTGTCCAAGTTGCAATATTTGATGCAATACGCTCCACGAAGCCTCGTGTGCCTCTGGATTATAATTCAGTCTTCCCTCTTGGAAGTAAGCGTGGCCGGCATTATATTCGTGACCTGAATATTCAATGCCAGCTTGCGTTAATTTATCTTTGACCTCTTGCCTATCGCTTTCGGGAATAGATTGATCATTAAGGCCGAAGAAGGATGCGACACGCAAATTATCTGACTTTCGTTTAGAAATTAAATAATCAATAGAAGTCTTGCCTTCAACATAGCCTGGAGTGAGAGCTCCGCCTCCATAGAAAGGAATTATTTTTGAAACTTCTTTTTCTCCTCCAGCAATATATGCGAGTCTTCCTCCAAAACAGAAGCCAATTACCACAAACTTTTTGATCGCAGGATACACTTCTTTAATTTCTTCTAAAACTTTTTTGAAAAACGGTACAAATTTGTTCGCATCAAATTCTTTCATCAATGATTGTGCTTGTTCCCTATCTGTTTCTGCTAATACATTAGCTTGACCAGTGGATAAATAAAAATAATCCAACATAAAAACTTGTCTCTTAAATACATCAGTAAATTCTTCGACAGTGCGTTTAGAATAATCTGTCTGGCAGTAAATATCCGGTAATACAACAATCGCCTCATCTTCAGCTAATTCTTTATTTTTACTAGATTCGTATAGATAAGGTTGCATATTTGTATTTAATATCACTTGGACACGGCGTGTCCAAGTTAGCGTTTTATCACGACATCAACTGGAGGGCGGGTGGTAGATGAGACAATGCGGAAGGTGATGCGGCCGATGATAGCGCCACGCGGAGTGGCTACATTGACTCGCCACAAACCTTCGTCCAAATTCGATTTGACCGAATAAGTGCGGAAGCCTTCCGAGCGGCCACCGGCGAGCCTGAGTGGTATGCGGCTAGAAGTTACCCACTCGCCTGTTTCCTCATTTCTATACTGCCACTCGTGGAAGATGTTGGTATCAAGGTCAGTCGGTGAGAAGACGGCGCTATAGGCATACAGAGTATCGCCAAGCACTAAGTGAATCGTGTCATGAAGACGGATAACGTCACGCCATCCCCTCTTTTCTTCCGCTACAGCATAACCACCAGAAAGAGTTCGCGTAATAGAGTGGTAGATGCCAGCGTCTTTGAGCGCAAGAGGTATCGCCGGAATTATATTGGCAAAATAAAGAATGTTAATAATGATAAAAATACTGGCTACGGAAAACAACGTTTGTCTGGAAAATTCTTTTAAAATTTTTATAAATCCCCATAAAACAAGTAGGCTTAAGGCTCCGCTTGCGATAAACACTGCCGGACCGATGCGATGCACAAGAACCGGCACAAGAAATATGGCGAATACAAAAATAGAAAGGTAGAGAAATGAGATCTGGAAAACAAGACGGTCATAATGCTTTTTGAAAAATTCATTGGCAAACATGGCAAGAAGAAGCAGGAGTAGAAACGGCCAACTCACCGAGAGTGCCGCACTTCTGAAGTAGAAGATAAATGAGGCACCGAGAAGCGCGCCGAAATTAAACTGCATGATGTTGAATAACCAGAAATGTTTTTTGATAGCATCTGTATTTTTGCTATCGCTTGAGTGTTCGTGTTTATGCAAAAGAATAATGCAGACAGCGACAGAGACTAGATTTACGCCAAGCCAAGCATTATCGAGAAGCGAGTCAATGCGCGAAAGCGTGAGAGAGTCGAAGATAAAACCAGCCGCGAGAGAAAAGATCGAGACTCTGCGCTCATTATGCTCATACCAATCTTTGAGATGTGAGAGCCTGCGTACTATCATTAGAAGCTTACGAGATAAAGTATAACGCCGGTAATAGCTGATATGACCGAGACTATCCAATAGCGCATGACCACCTTTTCACGTGGCCAGCCTAGTGCCAAAAAGTGTAGATGGAGCGGAGCAATCTTAAACACGCGCCGTTTGTTGAAAAATTTATAGGAGATAATTTGGATAATAACAGAGGCTGTGGTGAGGACAAGTGGTAATGCAATGATTGGCAAGACAAGTACAGAGTCGGTAAGAAAGGCGATAACTGCAAGAACGACTGTCAGAGCAAGCATACCCGTCTCACCCATGTAGAAACGTGCCGGCGGCACATTGAACCATAAGAAGGCTAGTATCGCACCGGCAATAGCTCCAGATAGCGCGGAGATATCGATCTGCTGGTTCATAAAGGCGATGAGAGAGAAGGCGGCAAAAGTGGTGGCAAGCACTCCCCCAGCCAAGCCATCGATACCATCGATGACAGAGGTGGAGAAAGTGGCAAGCATGACCATGATGAAAAATGGGATGAAGAAAATCCCGAGATTGAGAGAACCGTCGAAAGGGATATGGATGAAACTGTAGTCGAGTTTGTAATAGAACCAGAAACTTATGAGGAGAGCAATGAGAGTGATGAGAACAATCTTGATCTTCCTATAGACAAGAGAGTCATTGGCGACAAGGCCGCGGCCAGCAACGTGCGACAAGTCTTCTATCAAACCAACAATAGCGGCGAGGAAAAAAGCGGCTAAAGGCACGAGTGTCTGCGAGCGGGAAAAGAAGTTGAGTTTTGCTGTCAGTTCTGTCGGGAATATCGATGAGAGGAGATAGATGACGCATACGGCGAGCAATACTGAAATCCAAATGATGATGCCGCCGACGCGCGGCGTACTCGTCTCTTCGGAAGCATTATGAATGCTATTAAATGCGTCAGAGGTATTAGCTTCAGTCCGCGGTGACTTCTTCCACATTTTGTATTTGTAGAAATAGCGGGTGAAGAATGGCGTAATGCCGATACCGATAAAGAAGGTCAGTACAGTCGGAAGGATGATCTTTAATATATCCATGGATATTAATTTTCAATTTAGAATTTTCATTTATTATACCATAAAATACTGAAAAAGCCCTAAAATAAGGGTATTTTACAAAAACTTGACAAAATCTCTTCAATGTAATCGAAACCAGGGGCGCCGAGTGCAAATGCACGAGGCGAGCGCCAAGCAGATTTTCAACAGAAAATACTGCTGTGGTTTTTCTAGCAATATTTGCGAAGTATTATTTAGAATTTAAATGTTCTATGGTCGCGTTCACCAGAGTGCGCATATCATCAAATCTTCCTCCTTCGCTTGAACCTAATACTGTAATAGCTATCGGGTGGCCGAGTTCAGGGTCGAAGATGATAGAGAGACTCCCGCCGGCAGTCGAAGTGTATCCGGTCTTCGATGCCAGAAGTCCTGGGATATCGGAAATAATATCGTTAGTATTTTTAGCAGTATGAACTTTGTTATCGAGAGAAGTGAAGTTTACTACTGGTTCTCTAGTCATAGAAAATATCTCTGGATGATGCTCGAAAATATACCTCATGAGAACGCTAATGTCGCGGGCACTACCGTAAGCACCGCCCTTAACATCTGATTCATCAAGTCCGGTCTCATTCCAAAAATAAGTGTTCTTGAGCCCTATCTCTCCTGCTTTCTGATTCATCGCACCGACAAAGTCATTAATTATTTCCTCCGATGAGACATCTCTCCTCGAGAGAGCCCCAAGAGTAAGTGCTGCTGCTCTTATGCCGTCATTGGACGAACTAATTAGAGAAAAGTTTAAAAGATCTTCGAGAGACCACTTCTCATCACGGAGAAGGCCGCTGTCCCCTTCTGCGCCAAGAGCCGCTTCACTAATAGTCACAGTATTGTGTTTGAGCCCGATCTCCTGGGCTACCAGAGCCGACATGATCTTGGTAAGAGATGCGAGCGGTAGACGCTTATCTTCGTTTTGTGCAAAGAGCACTTCTCCGGTGCGGATATCATATACATAAGCTGCTTCGGCCTGGAGAGCGGTGGTCGGAAATTGATAAGAGGCTGTTCCAGTTGGGACAGAATTATCTCTCTTATCGTCTCGCAAAGATAAAATAGTGATGATGGCAAGTACGAGCAGAATTCCTCCAGCGAGAAAAGTAAGTGACCTTAACTCGTATTCGTGTGCAAGAGAGACATTATTATCCATGGGGATTAGTTTTCAATTTTCAATTTAGAATTTTCACTGACAAATTCTTCGATTTTCTTGAATGCGGTTTCGAACTCTGGCAATTCTTCGCGGCGCTTTACACCTAGATATTGTAACAATTTTATCGTCGGTTTATAAATATGACTTCTCCCCT
>Ga0209542_10006675_pt1 | contig 22353 bp, 22 predicted proteins | sample RifCSPhighO2_01_FD_184028 | JGI IMG/M metagenome (GOLD analysis project Ga0209542, IMG submission 184028) | Soil microbial communities from Rifle, Colorado - Rifle CSP2_plank highO2_0.1 (SPAdes) (version 2) | ecosystem: Environmental > Terrestrial > Deep subsurface > Rock core/Sediment ... | reverse complement strand
TTGATTTCTTCGATTTGCTGAATATCCCTGCCTCCGGGCGCCGCCGGGCTATTTTTAATTAACTTTTTAAACTTCAATTTCCCCAATTCCGCGCTTTCTTTGTTCATGTTATAACCTAGATTTAGTTCTTTAATAATCTTGCCGCTTCCCAATTAATTTTTTAACCATCATCTTCAGATATTTGTCTGCGGCTGAGTTCTCGGTGTTGCAGACGGCCTTCCTTCCGGCTTTTCAGCAGGTTTAGGTTCTTCTTTCGGTAAAAACTGCCCTCCGGTTAATTCTTCCAGTTTAATGTCATCAATCTGGCCGCAGTACTGCGAGCCTACCAAGGAAGGGCCGGTTTGCACTGCGCCGACAATGTTGTCAATGATGGAAATGGCTTTGTTGATGCCGGTGAAGGCTTTACAAACTTGCACATCAGTAACGCTATATTCACTGAAACATAAATTCCAGCAGGCAAAAGTTTCGCTTAAAGTTATCAAGCCTAAAGGAGAAGATATAGCTGATTGAATAATTCTGCCAACTTGCACGAACCCACCCAATAATATGAAATCAAAGGAAGTTCCCATCACAAATTCACAGAGTTGTAAATTATACAATTTATCGCATGATTCTATAGTCGCGATACCCGCCGGAACTTCCCGGCCATAACAAATAATTTTCCGGCAGTGCAATTCTCTGAGCTTTTCTATATTTAAAATAATACCAGGGATGCATAATCCCGCCATGGAAGCCCATAAATTTTCCTGCAATGATGATGCTGGCACGCCTAAAAGCGTTCTTCCGGAAGCGAGATTATAAGTTTCTAAAATTGTTCTTTGATACTTGCCATACCATCCTAAACCCCAGCTAAACTCGTCTGAACCGTCGGGGTTCTTTCCGCCTGTAGCTACTCCTGGATTGCAAGCTAGAATATTCATCGGTATTTGCAAGGTTTTAACGATTTCCCAAGTTCCGCTACTGCCAACTTGAGTTGAATAACAAGCTCCTTTTATGGCCGTAATCCAGGCTTCGGAACCAACTACTTCAGCTTCTGGTTGAGTTCTAAAGGTGGCAATTTGTGTCTTAGCGCTGGTGGCAAATAAATCAATAAACTGGTTTACATTAACGATAATCTGTATTAACTGCGCGGCAAAATTCAAGAACTTAACCACTGTAGCCAAATAACTTAACACATTGCTGAGTTTAAACAAGTCATTTTCTTTCAGCTCTTTAACTTTCAAAGCCAGATTTTCATCCAAAGCGCCATTTTTGCTGAAAGCAAAGGCCACTTTTAGAGGAACACTTTGTATCTCCGCCACGCGCACCGACCGCCTTCCCAGCTTGGTAAATATTTCCAACTGGCATTCATATTCAGCAATAGCTTTGTCAAAACGCCGGCCAGCGCCAACCTTAAAGTGAGCTCGACCATCAAACGGCTCAAATTCCAAGGCAATATTCACCGCAGGATTATTTTCCCCGCCCGGCTCAATGCCGCCATAAAACAGCGTGTTGCGCAGTTTAGGGGCATTTTCTTTAGGCTCGCACCTTCCCAAATTTACCGTCAGAACTTCCGCATCCAATTCCGGACTGGTCAGGGTCACTATTGCCTGCGCTCTGGTCGGCGCTAAAGACACGGTATCCAAATCCACAAATGACGGCTGGAATCTTACATTCTGCACTTCCCAGAAATCCGGATCCTCTTCTTCAGACAATCCCAATAATTTAATGCTATATTTGCCGCGGCTAACTGTCCGCTCCACATTGCGCGGCTCTACTGCCCCATCATAAGAAGCCTCATTTCCGGCGGTATCCCTAATTTTTATCTCTAAATCAACTTCCCGGCCGGTTCCGCTTCTCAACGGTTCCGGCACTAATAAACTGCATTCCCATTTGCCTTCCAACCGTTCGCAGCCGTCATCATGGGTAAGTTCCAGCCAGCCGGCAGGGATCGTGCCGCGGGCAGGATATTTTAATAAAGCATTGTCAACTAATTTATCCAAATTAACCAGCAGCTGCAATCCGCTGTCCTCGCGAACGGTGAACACAAATTTTAACTGGTCCTGGCTCTGAAAGAACGTGTGTTCATTCTGCTCGGAAACGCCCAGAATTTCCAATCGCTCAATTCGGGGGCCGGTGTTATCCACAATTAAACCCGTTTCCGCCAACTGCGAGGGATCTTCATTCCCGGCCAAATCCTGCAATTTAACTAAACTTATTCTGGCTCCGCCGGTTCCGCCGCGCAGATTCCAGTAGGCTTCCTGAGAAGTGGCGTTGAAATAATCCGGAGCTTGGCTAACTGAACCGCCCACGCTCTGCAAATTAGCTCTGATTCCCTCCTGAGTTATGCCGGCGCCTTCTTCAGTATATTTCAGCACGATCCGATTATTTCCTGAACCAACATAACTATGCCCGTCAAAGATTCGTTCGGTGCCAAAGAATACCGCAATTGGAGCTTTATTATCCAAAGTATAAGACAAACTTTTGCTGGCTGTGGCGCTGTTTCCTGACCGGTCTTCAGCATAAATATCAAAACTAACTGTTTCGGCTGGATTAATGTTCACTTCACTAAAGGCGCAGTGCCATAAATTAAATTCATCCGCATCGCGCAGGCATTCGCTAGGATTAGTGTTCTGCAATGACGTCCTGGCTGAAGAAACACGGACCATTCCAGGCAGCAAGTCGCTGGTTTCCCGCAGGTCAACAATAATATTGGACTTGAAAGCAGTTATCCCGATAAACCGGCCTAGCGCAGTAATGTTTACTTTCTCGGCTATTGGCGCAATAAAATCGGCTCTAAAGGAAACACCGCTGGTTATCGTTTCATGCCCTAAGCGGTCTTTAGCTTTAACCTTAATCACGCGGACGCCTTCACCGGAATTTATTCCCTGCAGTTTGCCATTAAACTGCAATTCGTTCCTGCCGGCTTCTACTTCCACCGTCTGTAATACTGCATTAGCATCATTAAGAACTTCAATAGCAGCCAACCCATCTCCCCGGTCTGCTGCAGTGAAAGACAAATCAATCGTTCCATCGGTTTTCTGTTCCGCCCGCAAACCGGTAACTTGCGGAGCGCTGCCATCAGCTTTAATTATGCCTGATTGGGAAACACCTTGATAATTTACGGTAAATGGATAATTGTCTTCTCGAATTCCATTTTCCAGATTACTTTCATAACTGCACACCGTTCCCAAAGTTCCAGATGAACAAGAATTAAATGGTTCGGTTAATTGCCCTGCCTGCAGTCGCACTTGTTCAGGAGCAACCTCGGCAGCATTAGTAATCGCAGCCTCTACACTCCAAGTATCGCCGCGAGCATTGATAAATCCGTCAACTCCCGCCGTTCCGGTATTTTTAGTTATTCTGACTGTAGCTGCTAAAGCATTAGCCGTATAGAGAGGCAAACTGACTATTAAAACCGCCATCCATATGCCCATTAATTTTTTTAAGTTCATTATTTTTTCAGACCGGATTTTTTATACCCCTTTTTTAATCATCCATATGCCCATTAATTTTTTTAAGTTCATTATTTTTTCAGACCGGATTTTTTATGCCACTTTTTATGTCCATCGCGGCTCTAAAGCTCTCCGATAACTGGCTTCTGCGGAAATTTCGCTTATTTTGGAAGCGGCTCCTAAATCCTCAATTACTCTGGCCGGAACGGGCACTGAAGAGTCACTGCAAATTTCAAAGGCGCAGCCTAATCCGGGAAGACAGGAAAAGGAGCCGCACTGATGCTGTCTGGCCGATACTACCGGAGGCACATTCTGCCAGTCTTGAACTGGAACATATACCGTTAACCCTCTGGCAGTATACAAGTCCTCAGGTTTAACTTCAAAATAAGTCGCCGGGGTTTCCCAGCGGAAATTTCCCGTCATTTGCCCCTGCAAGCGCATTTCTTCTAAATTAGCGCAGGTTTGCGTCTCCCAACTAATAATGGTATAAGCAAAGCAGCGCTCGTCTCTAGGAATGACATATTCTCGTTGATCGCTGACTAGAGCTGAAACTTTGTATCTTCCCGGGAATAAATCTACCGACCCGGGCTGATTTCCATTAACTGCGGCCGTGGCCACATGGCTGGCCTGCCTGGTAGCATCGTTAAATCCGGACACCCGCTCAAAAGTGATTATCGCCTGCTCTTCCGCATCCAGATTAACCGCATTGTTGCTGAAATAATACTCCTGAATCCGGCTTAAGCTGTTGTTGGCTGTAATTCTAAAAGCAGGATTGCTCTGCAGAATAGACCCGCTGCCGGTTCGGCTCTGGCTAAAGAAACATTGCCGCTGGCCTTCTTCACAGGTAATATCATTATAAGGCAGCACCACAGCAGCCGCTCCTGACGTGTATTTGCATTCCAGGGGCACCAAACATTTTTGAAACAACTTTTTTTGCGCGGTTACCGGAACGGTCTGCCTCCGGTCTAATTCAATAACCCGGTCTCCGGCAGTTGCCCCGGCTACAGCATAGCCCAGCAGCAAAGGCGTATCTTTTTTCTTGTACGTGTCAATCGGGTAAAAGTTGGTTAAATATCCCGGCTTGATAAAATTAATTTCCCCGCCATACACTGCCGGATACTTTTCTTCCATTGCGCCAGATCTATCGGTCAAGCCCATCTCGCATTCGGCTTGTTCGGGAATGGAAAAGCCAATTCTGACCGCTTCTAAAGGCTCTTTGGTGAAACTATCTACCACTACTGTTTTAATTAATTCGGTAGTTCTTTGATTTTTTTTGCAGGCCAGCGGCGATAAGCTGCGGAGATACTTTTCTTCCCCCGGACCATCTGCGGCAAAGCCATTATTTCTGATATTGGATTCCAAAGCAAAAACAAAATTATACCCTTCTCCATTAAAAGCGGCATTATCAGTAATCGTAACCAGCGCCGGGTAACTGATGTCATAATGCGTTTCATACTGCTGCGAGCCAAACTGCAGAATATCATAATTGATAAACTGGCTGTTGGGCCTGATAACATCTCCCTCACTATTGGTTTTAAAGTAAGGCTCCCAGCCTAAATAATCAAACCTCACCTCCAAGTCTTCCGCTCCGGCTAGGGGGATAACCATATTATCCAGCAATTTTTGGTTTAACGCTCCGCCGTTTGCAAATTGCGAGAAATAAAAATTGCTGCTGCCCAAAAACCTCAGCAGCGGCACGTAAGAGATTAACAGCTCTTGGTACTTTCCTTTCAGCTGGGCTTCGCTCCAGGACAATGCCGAAAATAAATCAAAAGATACGTCGGAAGTTGGAGCAAAAGCCGTTGGGCTTTTCCTAGAATAACTAGTCAACAATTCCAGCCCCTGCTTTTCCAAAAAGTGAAATTCCTGCTGGGTTTTCCTGATTAAATCAGCTACTTCATAATAATGCTTCAACTGCAAAGGCAGGGAAACAAAAAAAGTGTCCAGTTCGGCTTTAGCGCCAGCCGCAGCCGCATCAATTTCCATTTTAAGCGTAAAACCTACCGCCTCATCACGAATGCTTACATCAACCGTTTTACTCTCTTTAACTTCAATATCAAATCCCCGCTGCTTTAATAACTCAAAATTATCTAAACAGTTATCCAAATGCTCTTCAACATAGCGTTCCAACTGCTTTTCCACGCTAAACTGGTCCTTTCCAGTCAATGGCGGCTGGAAGGATCCGTAAGTTACTTTATTGGCAGAATTAGGCTCCTGGTTATGCCACCAGTAAGGCACCTTGGTTGGTTCTAAATTTATTCCAGCAGACTCCGTAACCTGAGAAAGAGAATATTCGCCCAGAACAGCAGGATTAGTGTAGCCGCCTTGCTGTCCTACCAGAAGCAGCCCCTGCTTAGCAATTAAATTCAGGCAGTTTTCAGTATACAGTTGCAGCGGCGCAAAAGCCTGCGGCACGCGGCTGATCAACGGTTCTCCTTCGGTAAGAAATTTCTCTTTAGTAACGGTCTTGGTAATAAATAACACCCCGGCAAAAGTAAATAATATTACGATCCCGATGATAATGAATACCGTAACCTGACCTTTAGAATTACTGCTATCTCTACTGCCTCTTTTATACACCATCTACAGCTTTACAGAAAAGAATTATCGTTTATAAATGTTGTTGTTAACCGACGATTAAATTTTATCTTTACCCCGCCGCTTGCGGCGATTGGGTGCTAAAAACACTTAAAGTAGCTTTTCTTTCTTCGCTGAATGAAAGTTGAGCACGCCGCACATTGCACTTATCGGATTCGCTACCATCTTGTCTACGTTGTTAAATACAGAAAGAAGATGCTTCTTGAACGGACTCGGATTGAATTCTTGAAAACGATAATGCAAGGCTTAGCCTTACGTTACTATTTTCAATTCGATGCTATCGGCATTGATGAGGATCATTTTCATGTTGTTGTGGGAGCAGCACCACGTTATGCTCCCTCTGAGGTTATGGGTATAATCAAAAGCTGTAGCGCTCGCCTCATATTCAAAAAGTATCCTTACATCAGAGAAGAACTATGGGGCGGAGAATTCTGGTCCGATGGTGGCCATATAGACACAGTGAGTGAATACGGAGGACTTGAGAGAATAAGAAAATATGTTGAAGAGCAGGGGAGAGATACGTCACAGCTGAAGCTCACAAGCTTTTAACAGGATACCCCGCCCCTTGGGGCAGTTGGGAGCTTCATTTTTCTTATTGCGCCACGGCGGCGTGCGACGAGGCAGGGGTTGTCCCTACGGGATGCCGAGTAGGGCAAATTCCGCAGAATTTGACCGTCGCACCGCCGCTGAGTGGCGAAACGGCAATAAAGTTTAATAAGCCTCGCTGTTTCCTAAGGGTATGCCCTGGGAACTTCGAGAAACCAGTGAATTTGAGCATAAATTCGAAGAACTACCTCCCGATATTAAAGAGAGGTTTGAGAATCAGATCAAGAAACTACAGGAAAATCCTATGCTCTTGGTAAAACGCTAGGTTACCCCCTGGTTCAGGGAACTCAAAAATGATAAGTGGCGCGTTTATTATCTTATCTATGATCAACTGGTCGTAGTCTTGTTTGTGGGCATCTCTGATAAAAAGACTCAGCAGGCAGCCATCAATCTTGTTAAGAACAACTTGAGAGCGTTTAAAGAATTTGTTGAAAAAGGGGCAAAAATATTATAAAGAACAAGAGATTACAATACTTACTAAAATGGACAAAGAACTTCAAAAATTGATTGATGAACGCCAAGAGCTTATTGATAAGCTGTGTATGGAAATCGTTGCAGTAGAAGAAGGAATAATCAAAATACCAGTCGAGGCAAAATGACTGAAGATATTAAGCACGTTAAAAAAGAATTAAAAGAGCAAAATGAGTTTCTTCACTCTATGTTGAGGTCTTTTGAGGATATTAAGAAAGGAAGGGTTAAAAAATTTAAATTTTCAAAAGAAAGTTCCGCTTAATCTTTTTTTTACCTGTCAAATTTTTCAAATATCCCAGCTGGGAGTTGGTATCCTTTTGGGGCGCACTCCAGATTTCTACTTCACTTTAGCCTTATCGCTGACTCCTTTAACAACTACCACTTCAGCAGCAGTTTTTAATTTTTTGCCATTAAACAATACTCTCTCTTTATTAACAACTAAATTTACTGTTTCAAAATCTTTAAACTCAATAATTTCCGCAGAGTTCTTCATCCCTTCCGGAACAACTAATTCTCCAAGGGGGGAATTTTTCATCTCTAACGGAACAATCTTTCCATTATCCTCAGCCGCAATAATCATCGCCTTAGATTCCTCGCCGCGAAATTTAGCTGGTTTTAGATTTAAGCAAAAGACCAGTTTTTTATGCTCAAAAGCCGTTTTAGGCAAAAATTTCTTTAAACTGGTAACGGCCTGCCGCCGGCCTAAGGAACCAAAATCAATTTTAAAAACAAATAAGGAATCGGCATTAGAATGATCTTTTACTTCCTCAACGTAACCAACGGCTAACTGCAGAGGAAAAATTTCTTCTTTAACCAGTGGAAAAATTTCTTTCTTAACTAAACCTTCCTTAACTAAACCTTCCTTAACTAAGGATAGTTTTTCTTGTTTCAACGTTTCAATTTTCCGGAACGGTTTTTCTTTTGGTTCTTCAATCTTTTTAAACAAGACTTCCCCTTTCTTAGTTTTATATTTTTTAATCAGCCCAAATTTAAGCTCTTTCCAGAATCCATCCTTTATTCCCAGCTGTTGATTGATCTTTGTTGCCGTCTCGGGAAGGAACGGGCTGACTAAGATAGCTATTACCCGCAGGGATTCCAGAAGAGTGTACAACTGTTTCTTGGCCTGTTCTTCTTCCATTTCCCAGGGCTTGCTTTCGGTAATTAACTTGTTGACCTCCGCGATAAATTTCCAAATGTGCTGCAAGGCTGAATGCAATTCTAATTGCTCGATATTTTTTTCTATCTCTTTTACAGCCAATTTCCCAGTTAAATTTTTATCTATGGCAGCTTTCTGAATTATCTTTCCCTTCCGTTCAGCCAAAGTCAGCACTCTGCTCACCAAATTCCCCAGATCGTTGGCCAATTCTGTATTATATCGGATGATCAAGGCTTTCTCTGAAAAATCCCCGTCCTTTCCAAAAGGTATTTCTCTCAGCAGGAAATAACGCAGGGCATCAACAGAATAAGTCTTAGCTATAACTATCGGATCCACTGTATTGCCCAAACTTTTGCTGATTTTCTGCCCATTGGCGGTCAAAAAACCATGAATGAAAATCTGTTTTGACGGAGGCAAACCGGCAGAAAGCAGCATGGCCTGCCAGATGGCGCTTTGCTGCCGCAAATTATCCTTTCCCGCAACTTGAACTACCGGCCACCACTGTTCAAATTCTTTCTTTTTTTGAGGCCAGCCAATTGCGGAAACATAATTTATCAGCGCATCAAACCAGACATAGATGACCTGGCCAGAATCGTTGGGAACATCAATGCCCCATGGCATTTTTTTCTTCAGCCGTGAAATGCTGAAATCTTCCAGCCCTCGTTCTACAAAGGCCTTGATCTCATGAAGTTTCTCCGCCGGCAGGAGGAAATTTTTTTTCTCATATAACTTTAACAACTGCGGCTGGTATTTGGAGAAGCGGAAAAAATAATTTTCTTCATTATGTATTTCTAACTCCGCTGTCAGGTGAAAAGGACAGCGCCCCTGCTCTAATTCCGAATCGGTTTTTTCCAATTCGCAGCCAACGCAATATTTGGCGGAATATTTTTTCTTGTAAATGTCGCCGTTCTTTAAGCAAATATTCCAGAATTTCTGCGCAGCCTCAACATGGCGCTGGTCAGTAGTTCGGATAAAATTATTATAACTCAAATTCAGAGCGGCTTTCAAACGATCAAACTTCTCGGCATATTCATCACAATATTTCTGGGGATCCTTCCCGGCCTCCTGAGCTTTGCGGTAAATTTTTAACCCGTGCTCATCGGTTCCAAAATTAAAAAAAACATCCCAACCCTGCAGTTTCTTAAATCTGGCTAAGACGTCAGCTTCGATAATTTCCAAAGCAAAGCCGATATGCGGTTCAGCATTTACATACGGCAGAGTAGTGGTGATGTAAAAATGTTTAGCCATAGCCGTTCTATTACTAGAATCTTTATAAATTTGATTATATTTATTTTCTGTTAATCTATGCTTGGATTTATGCGGCGATGATTGCCACAGCTTTTCGGGAAGACCCCCCACCGCCTCTGCCAGCAGCCATAACTAATAATGATTCTGCCAGCAGCTATAACTAATAATGATAATAACGCCAAGATCAGTATCGCAGAAATTATTTTTGTCATCTGATCGCCTGTTGCTGATAAAATGATCTATCGTCGGAATTCCTGTTAGGCGAGGTGACTGAAGCAAACGAGACTAAAATTTAGTAATCAATTGCTCGTTTGCGTAAGGAAAGCGCAGGCGAGTCACTTCGTTCGTGCGTTGCCTGTCGGCAACCGTCCCCCGAAGGAGTCTTTTTCCGCTCAAGCTCATTGCCAGACGTAGTTTTGAAGAGTGAATTAGGGATAAACTATCTGCAACGCAGACTAAAGTTTAGGAGAATCAGGGGCAAAATGTTCGTAAGAAAGTATTTAAACTAGGGATTGTTTTTGAATGATTGAGATGGTAGAAGAGGCTCAAAAAGGACTGATAGTATTTCAAGATAGAAGTATTAGAAGACTTTGGCATGATGATCAATGGTTTTATTCTGTTGTTGATATAGTTGCTGTATTGAGCGAAAGTGATAATCCCACCACTTATTGGAGAGTGCTTAAGCATAGGGAATCCCAACTCGTTACAATTTGTAACGGTTTGAAAATGCCGGCTGAGGATGGTAAATTACGATATACTGACTGTGTTAATACAAAAAATGCTTTTAGGCTTATTCAATCTATTCCATCCAAAAAGGCAGAGCCATTTAAGATGTGGTTAGCCCAAGTTGGGAAAGAACGAATTGAAGAGATTGAGAACCCAGAACTTGCCCAAGATAGGGTGAAAGAATATTATGAACTAAAAGGCTATCCTAAAGATTGGATTGACAAGCGATTAAGGGGCATTGCTATCAGACAAGACTTAACTGACGAATGGAAATATCGGGGTGTTCAGAAAGAGAAAGATTTTGCCATTTTGACCAATGAAATCTCAAAGGCAACATTTGGTAAAACTGTCGGTGAATATAAGCAGTTTAAGGGATTGAAGAAATCAAATCAAAACCTCAGAGATCACATGACTGATTGGGAACTAATTTTAAATATGGTTGGAGAGAAAGCGACAACTGATATTACCATCGCTAAGGATGCGAAGGGATTCCCTGAATTGAAGCATACTGCTAAAGAAGGGGGAGATGTTGCGAAAAATACAAGAAAAGAATTAGAACAAAAGATAGGTAAGTCTGTTGTTACACCTGAGAATTATTTACATTTGACGGAAGAGAAGAAAAAAAGAAAATTAATTGAAGAGAAAAGATAATAAACTCCAATTTAAGAGATAAAATGGTACTCAAAGAAGATTCCTGTATTTTTTGTAAAATATTAAACAATAAATTGCCTCACCATAAAGTTTGGGAGGATGATCACTTTCTAGCTTTTTTAGATATCAATCCTATCAACCCAGGTCATACTCTGGTTATTCCAAAAAAACACATTGATTATATCTTCGACTTGCAGGATAAAAGATATACTGAAATTTTTGAAGCAATTAAAAAGATTGCAGAGCCAGTACGAAAAGTGATGAATTCAAAGCGAATTGGAGTTGCCATTGAGGGCTTTGCAGTGCCACACATTCATATTCATCTTGTTCCGATTAACAAAGAAAATGAGTTAGATCCACACAGAGCAACCAAAGCTAAAGAAGAAGATTTGGTTAAGATAGCTGAAAAGATCCGTAGAATGTTCTAAATAATTAGTATATCAACTTTTCCAGTACAGCAAGTTTATATATAAGTAGTCTTTACTAGGGGGTAATGGCACAAAAATGCACTACAATGAGAGTAACTATTGATTCTACTAGTGTGTTTGCTAACTTTTTTCAATAAATAGTCCTGTCAATTTAATTTCTGACGGGATAAAAAATAAACAGATAGAGGAATACCACCATGAACATACAACCAGAGGCTAAGGCGGAACAAACCGCTGACTGTCTTTTCAATCAGCCATGAAGAGCTGAGTTTAGTAGTTAAAGCACTAGCCATTGAAAGGCTTACAGCAAAGCAAAAAGCGATCATTAAGTATGTGGTTACTATTGCTGAAGAAATTAGTGTGAGTCGCTTAGTACGAATATTAGAAAAGAATCTTTCTTGTTCTCAAACTGCTCTCTGGAGCAATCTTCGCCAATTAAAGAGAGTAGGAATTCTGAATTATGGTGACGCCAAAACAAAAGGCACACCTGTTGTTCTAACGAAGGTTGGAAAAATGATTTCAAAATATCTGGAGGAAAAAAATGAATGCTGAAATAGGAATAGATAATATGTGTAAAAGTATTACCAATAAACCAATTCGCTGGTATTCAACTGACACATTGATTGCGAAAGATGGTAAAGCCATTAGTGTTGACCCAAACAGATTCCACTGGGGGCTACAAGTTCATGCGGTAGATAACCCAACCGTGGGAAGGGCTGTTGCTGAAGCTCTCCTGAGAGAATTAAATCCTGAAGTTGTAACTCTAGTTCTAAATCCGCTTCATTATGACTCCTCAGGAAAAAGGACATACTATACTGAAAGTGCTGACACACTGAAAAGAGGTCTTGAAGAAGTTACTGAGAGATTGTTAGTAACTTTAGGCACCGATAGTCTAAGTGAAAATGGTAACTCTCTGTTATATTCTAGAAAGACAGTTAGCGCAGTTGTTAATTATTGGGATTGTGTAAGCCGACCATGGCCACTCAATAATGGGAAGACACCAGTTGTTAACTCCCCCTATGCTAGCTGGTATTATATGGCAAAATCCGATGTGTATCGGAAAATAAGCAAAATTTGTAAAACGTTAGGTTTACCAACAGAGTCATACATTCCGAACTGGACAACAGCAGGTTCACTAGCGGAAATAGTTGATATTGTTGGGAGAAATAAAACAAAGGAGGAGGTAACACTGATTAAAGATGATAGTGGAAGGGGAGGAACTGCTGTCCCAGTATATTATCCAAAAGATGTTGAAAGACAGTTAAAGATGTACAATAGATTACGAGATGGAATACTCACAACTAAACAAGGGCATCCAGTCGACCATGTTCTTCTGGAAGTAGGAGTGAAGCGTAAAGGTATAGAGAGAGACTGTGAGCTCACAGGAAAAAAGGGTAAACTTAAAACAAAAGCATTATTACCAATTGAGCTAGTGCCGTTAATGGTAGAAGGAGAAGATGGTGTGTATAAAGTTGCTTCATTAGGCTATCGAATTGGACCAAAACCAGTTGAAGTCTTAAACACACAATACACTCCATCCCTTCTCTCTACCAATAACATTACCGCCTGGAACGCTAACCAAAGGGGAATGGATGTCGGTGTCTTAACCGAAGAAAGAAGGATAAAATGGGGAATTACCAATGTAGAAGTTCAGGAGGCTATAATTTCAGCTAAATTAATGGGGTTAGCAACGTGTTTGGTTGTTAAGGAGATTGAAGACAATGTGCGTCATAGGAGCAATTAGGATTAATGGAAATCCCATTTTATTCAAGAACAGGGATAAACTAGAACCAGAAGAAGAGTACATAGAACAAACTAAAAATGGACATCTGATTAGAAGTGCCCATAATCATAGTATCGCTGCTGGACTGAATAAGTATGGTTTTGCTTTTGTACGGGCTGAAGTTGTTAATGTTGAAGTTATTAAGTTAGCCTACAGCGGAAAAGTTAAAGAAGCAGTTGCTATAACTGAGAGAGAAATTTCCCCCAGCACAATTATAGGATTAAATTTTGATCAGATTAAAACTGTCAGTGATGCAGTTACTTTTTTGAAATTGTGTAAAGAGAAATTAAAAGCTTCAAATATGATTTTAGCTGATAAAAGGGATATTGTCTCTGTGGAGATTAATGATTCGGAAATAGATATAACTGAAACTAAAGAGTGTATTTGTAAAGCTAACCATTTTCATAATCTCGATTTTGGACCTAAAAATGGTAGTGATTATCCCTCCAGTTATGAAAGAGAAAAGCAAATCAATGGTTTAGTTGGCATGGTTAATACTATTGAAAAACTAAAAGAGATACTTGCTACTCATAGCAATATTAATAGTGACTACAATATTTGCAGACACGGAATTTCGAGTACAATTTCATCGTTTATTATTGATGTTACCGGTTTAGTATGGTACTGTAATTCAAGTCCATGCAAAGGGAAGTTTAGAAAATACGTTTTATCATAGTGCCCCCGATTCTTCGTCGTATTCACTCTTCAAAATTTGGGCGTAATGAAATGAAGCCGCTTAGTCAACGTTAGGATTTGTTGCGGAGCAATTGATTTCTGTTTCGCTTGTTACAACTAAGCGAAGTCTGGCAATGAGCACGTATCGGTTTTAAAGTTGTGCGTTTTCAAGTTCATCAAGAGCGGAAAAAAATTTCGCCTAACGTCAGGATCCTTGTTATACGAGGGTGAGCGTAACGTAGTGAAGCGAAAGCGCAGCGCCCCCGAAGCGTTTGAATTCAGGCACTACTTCAAGAATTTTTTAATTTCATCTTTAATAGCAATAACCGTATCTTTTGATTGCTCTTCATAAGTCCAAATTGGCGGCACTTTAAAATCTTTATCCTTCCAAATTTTGTCTAAAAATTTTCTTTCTGAATCATATCTTGGGATACCATGAATATGAAGTGCATGTACTTTATTCCCCATTTGCCAGTAATTGAAGCGGGTTGGTTGAAAAAATTTATTTTGTAAAAGTGCAGATTCAATTTCTTGCAATACTTTTTTCAATTCCAACAATTCGTCATCATGTAATTCTGAAATTTTTTCAACTCCATATCTTTTGCAGAAAACAATGAAGTTGCCAAAGGTGTGTTGTCTATAACTTACTTCAAGTACCCAAAAATCATATTCTTTTAAAGTGCCGCTTGAATAATTATTATTTTTATCCCAAAATCTATCCATAATAAGAAATTAAAAAATTCAATAATATAAATATTTGTATCTTGTGCCTGAATTCAAATGTCGTATAACTATTAATTATTTTGGTTTACTCAAATTATTTCTTTAATTCTTTCAACTTCTTAGTTAAAGGAATTTTTGCCCGGCAATACTGGCATTCCACTACATAGGCCGGAATACCCTTAACCTTTTCTCTGATGTACGGCACGGAAGATTCGCCTTCTTTTCCGCATTTAGGGCAGGTGTACTGCGCTTCCATGATCAAACTTTCTTCATGTTCCTGTTTTTTCTCAGCATAACCGCAGGCTGGACAGACGTATTCATCGGCTCTCATTTTAATCCTGCCTTTATCAACAGGTTTACCCATTTTGGCTTTCCTGCATTTTGGGCAGATTTTTCGATAAACCCAGGCTAGCACCGATCCATTATTATCTAATAAACGATTAGTAAAGTATAAACATTCTTCCATTGAAGAGGGTATTTTTAAAGCCATATCAATCACTTCGTTTTAAATTTCATTTTAAACTCCGTTCTAATCCTTCCCGAGTATAACCGCCAAGATTATCAGAAAAAAAATACATTAATCCCTGAGGGCTTTCTTCTTCGCGATTAATATCAATTTCCGCCAAAGATACGCCATATTTCCCAGAATAAGCATCAATTAAAGGCCGATCCTGGACCAAGTGAACTAAAATAGGCACAGCCATAACTTCTAGCAATGCTAAATCTTCCAGAACTAAATTATCATGTAAATTATCCTGTAAATTATCCTGTAAATCTGTGGCGCGCACTCCCTCTGTTTTGACCATTTTAATCATATTCAATTCATCCATAGGTGTCGTCATAACTGTTTCACCTCAATGCTTATTGCCGGCTTATTAACCCGGATATAGCGCGGGCATTCCGTCCAGGGCAGATTATTTTTAGCGCAGTAATTTATAAGGCTTTCTCTCTGAGAAAGTTTGGAACCGCCGCTTTCATCTCTTTCTGTTTTAGCTAAATCGCTAAACTCAACTATAACTACCGACCCAAAATCATTTTTATGCAGAATCTTAAAGCTATTTAAATCAGTAATTATTTGTTTTCTTTTTTCTAAAATGAAAGCAATTCTCTGAGAAAGATAATTTAATTTATGATTAATAATTTCCAAGACTTCCTCGTCGTCAAATTCATTAAGGGTTAATTTCTTAAATAAGCGTTCATCCCTGCTGGAGATAAATCCGCCTTTCCCGGCATCCACTAATTTCCATCGGCCAAAACTGCAGACTAAAATGTCGGCATAATCCCCCCAGCCTAACTTTGTTCCAATAGCGCCGGAAACGTCTATTATTACTTTGCAATTATATCTATGGCATAATTCATAAATTTTCTCCCCGGGCTGCTCGGCAAAATAGCCGCCGGGATTTTGATACAAGAACGCAGAAAATTTATTTTGTTTTAATTTTTCTGTTAAACTAGCTAAATCAATTTTAGAATCAGAGCATTCTATTTCCGCATAGCTCTTAGGCAGTTTTTTATAACTCAGCCAGCCGCCTTCTTCAGGGATTAATACTGAATCAAATAATTGCAGCGCCGCTTTAATAGCCGCATCGCCGCGAGAGACGATAGCCGTATGGCGATGATGGGTTAATTGTTGAAGCTTTGCTTTAATGCTTTCTTTAACAAGCTGTTCACTCATTATCCCTCAAAAATCGGCCTGCTTTTTAATGGTTTATCCTGGATTTTCTTAATTGGCCTCCCCTGAATTTTAATTCCCAAGCCATTCGATTAAGCAGAATCCGCTGCGTAATAATACCCGCGACTTTATTTTTATCCAGAACAGGAATGGCATTAGCGCCACAACCGGACAACAGCTGCAAAGCTCGATAAGCTGAAGCGTTTTTATCTACTGCGGGAATATTTCTTAATGGCAAAGCCAGCTTTATTAGAGGAGTTTTACTTTGATACTCTGGTTTAATTGGAGCAAGCAAGTCTACATCGATAATTCCTTGAACCTGATTATTTTTTATTAGAAACAGGTTATCTTCATAATCAGCGTATTTTTTAATAAATTCCGAAAGCATCATTTCAGGATTAAGAGCAATAATCCTGGTTTTCATAATATCCTTAACTTTTATTTTTTCTAAAATGCTCTTGGCCACAACTTGCTGATAGCTCAAGCCGGCAATAAAATATAAAAAACCGCCAATAAGCATAAACCATAATCCACCGCCGCTGCCGGTAAAGATGCCGATAAAACCAAAAATAATCAAAAAGCCGGCAAAAATTTTTCCCACTTGCGAAGCAATGGCCGTGGCCTTGACTAAATCTTTATAGTAAGCATACAATACCGCCCGAAACGCTCTTCCTCCATCAAGGGGATACCCTGGGACGAGATTAAACAGGGCCAGGATCAAATTTAATTGATAAAGGTAAAAGGCAATAGCAGTAATAACGCCCTGTCCGTCGCTGAGATAAATTAAATAAAACATTCCTCCCAGGATTAGAGAAAATAGCGGCCCGGAAATGGCCATCAAAAATTCGGAAGAAGGTTTTAAATCTTCCGTATCTATTCCAGCCACGCCGCCAAAAAAGAACAAAGTAATGCTCTTAACTTTTATTTTCCTGATTCTGGCCATCAATGAATGGCTTAGTTCATGCAGCAATACAGAGATAAATAACAGCAATGAGGCGGCAATGCCCATCAGCCAGTAAGTTCCCGTGGAATATCCTGGAAAGTAGAGCGGAAAAAAAGAAGCCGACAAACTCCAGCTTAAGAGTATAAAAATAAACCACCAGGAATAATGCAGTTTGACATCAATGCCTAAAATACTAAATATTTTAATCCCATCTTTCATACCTTGAGTAAATTATCAGGATATATAAAGATTGGTTTTATGCTGTCTGTTAAAGATTATTTTGAAAAACTATCCACTGTTCTCTAAAGCCGCCTCTTATCAGAACCATAGCTTTATTCAGTTAAGGCAGGTTTCTTATCAGAACCATAGCTTTATCCAGTTAAGGCAGGTTTCTTATCAGAACCATAGCTTTATCCAGTTAAGGCAGGTTTCTTATGCTGTGTTGCATAAATAGTCAATGCACAATAATCACATAGGCTCTTTTTCCAATATACTTCTTTGGAGCATCTAATTTTCCGAATGTTCCAAATTTTGTTACAACTTTTTCGTACACTACTTCCACTTTTTCTTTTAAAATAAAGTCTCCCTCTTTTAATTGAATTCTCCTCATATCCATAGGGATAACTGCTTAGCTTATAGCACATTTTGACGCGCAGTTATACAGATTAGAACTGCGCACAATTGTTGTCTAAACTGCGCAGTTCTCTATACGTAGAATTTAGAAGTTCGAGCTTAATCATATCTTACTTGTTTTTCATTTGACTGATCAATTGTAATTGAATCACCCCAGAAACCTACAGCAATGTAAGCGCCATTCTCGGTATTTATTGTTGTTGATTCTATCTTATTTGTAGTTGTATCAGTTAATTCAAAAGAGAATGTGCCTTCTACAGTTTCAAAATCAACTTTTTCTGAAGTGCCAAACCCAAATTTAAGTTCATCATTGTATACTGATTTCCCATTAAGCATAATTTTAACATTTCTATTCGGGGATCTTTCATTTGCTAACGTAAAATACAATGTTGTTTTTGGTGTTTCTAAGTCATCTATTTCTTTGGGGATCTCCATATATTCATCAATTTGTCGTTTTACCTTATCGGGAGTGAGTACTTCCATACTATCTATTTTCTGAGGAGTTTCCATATCATCAATTTTTTGTGGTGCCTTCATAAAATCATCGTAAAGAACTTCTTGAGTACAGCCAACTATAAAAAATAGACCAATTACGATCAATGAAAGTAAATTTTTAGGTATCATATTATAACATAAATATAGCATCTATTTAAATGATTTGATAACTTCAATTCTACTAGAAGCTATTAATTGCTTGGACTTTTAAATCAAACAATTTGATCTTGGTCCGAGCACGATAGCTAAAACCAAAGCCAGCAAAATCGCCCCAAAAGTCAGCATTAAACTAAACCTGCCGGTTCCACCATGTTCTTTAAATAGTGATTTTACCACTGGTCTTAAGCGAACCACAGTGAGCGTGACCGGCAGCGTAGTTTAATATTCTTGTTTTATTTTCTTATCAACGAAGTTAACCTAAAGCAAAAAATACCCTCCGAACCCTGTTTGTACATGATCAAGTAAAGCTCAGCGCATTTCTTTAAGCGAGTGCCCCGAGTCCGCAGACGAAGCATGCCACCGGTGTATAGTTTCACTGGCCGCGGGCATTCGTGTTTGATTCAAAATTATTGAGGTTCCAATTCCTTAACCGCTTTCTTAAAGGCGGCAATTTGCTTTTCCGTTAATGTTTTATACATCAGATAATTCTGTCTTATTGATCTTAGAAATTTTGATCGCGCGTATACTGATTTGTCCACATTGAGAAAACCATATTTTTTATCAGCAACTTCTTCAGAAAAAATTTGTTTCAGATGGCAATTAACGCAAATGGGAAAATCTCTGGCCATAACCACCACCCATTCTTTCTTGCAAATTCCGCACTTGGTTTTAAATTGAAGCCGAGCCATTAGAATAAATTAAAAATGAGCCGTTCTTTTATATATCTTTCTAATTTTTATATATCTTTCTAATAAAAATTTTCTTCATCAGTTGGTTTCTCGCGCGTGCCTGAATCCGACTAACTGTTTAGCATCTAAAAAACTATTAAACCGCTCCAGAATGCGCAGCATTTTTTCGTGGTCGCGCGGAGCTGCAATTAGAATGGGATTATGATACAGAACTTCCTGCCGCCCGGCTTGATATTTCTTGATTTCAGCCACGGGATCAATAGCAGTATAAGGATTTCCGTGATGATCAGTAGCTGAAATGCCCGTTAAAGCGGAAAATACAGATATCGGGCTGATGTCATGCTGAGCCAGGCCTGTATGGAAAAATACTGGCCAGCGTCCGGCAAAAACGCAGGCGGCATTAATCGCCGCTCCAGTTTCTTCCAGCTGTACCCCGGGAAATTGTTCTTTCACTAAAGCAGTTAATTCTTTAATCTGTTCCGGATCATCAGTTGGTCCCATGCCCAGATAAATTTTCGGTTCAATCCTATGGTAACGCTCTCGCCCGGCATTAATCATTAATATCCTGTCTTCCCTGACAGCAATAAACGTTTGTTCTTTAGGCGTGTTAGAATAGCCTGCAGCAATTACCAAGCCATCTTTGCATATTGACGTGATAGCGCCAAAATTCTTAATTCCGCGCTGGTAATTCCACGTGCCGTCCAAAGGATCGTTGATCGTAAACCAGCCGTTTCCATTATATCTGGCTGTTTCACCGGTTTCTTCTCCCAGGAAATTATACTCCGGCAGAAACTTAGCATAATGCTCCCGCAATTTTTCTTCAGTTTCCTTATCCGCTTTAGTAACGGCATCGCCTTTAGAATCGCCGCCGAATTTGCCTTCTAATCTCGCCTCCTTTTTTCCAAAATATTTATTATGAATCAGCTTTGTTTCAAAAAGAGCATCATTAATTATTTTTGCTAAACTAGGATAATTGGACATCTTTCAGCAGAAAGAGGGATTATTTATAATTATTTTGTATCATTGATCTGCTAATGAATCAATCCATTTAATAATTTAAAAATTTCCGCTCCTGCGAAACTACAATGTAAAATGGGGGCTATGCAGTAAATAATCCCTGATAGCCCAAATTTTCAATAGTGTAATCCTTTGGCTGATAAAAACTATTTATTTAAGATTATAACTAACTAAGGAATCAGTCAGATATTAACACTGCCCAATTTTCTTACTGCCTCCTATCGTCGGTAAACCTCGAATCCCGTTGATAGTTAATTATTTAACCGCATCCATGAGTATAAAATTCGAAGTAAACACATATTCCCCTTTATTAATTTTAACTTTCTCAGGATCAACATGGCCTGTTTTGATATTCACAGTGTAATCTTGGAATATTTCTCTTAAAAAAAGAAGAGCTTCTTCTAAGGTATAATTAGGTTCGTTTTCAACAATCCAAAGACTGCCATTAGGGTAAGTTCTTTTAATGTCAGTAGCAAAATCAATGATTATCCGCCCGTCAGATTTTAAGATCCTTCCGATCTCACTGATTATACCCTTAAAAACCGGCCTTGGAAAAAGATGCAAGGTGCCAACACAGAATACGCCATCAAAGATATTATTTTCAAAAGAAAATGGCTTTACTATATTGATTATTTTTGTAGTAAGTTTCTTTCTTAGCGGCTTAGGCGCAATGCGAGCAAGCTTTTGTAAAGCATTCTCATCTATATCAACAGCGATAACTTCGTCGGCTTTTTCCAGCAACTTGTTATTGAAGCGACCATCGCCAGCGCAAAGATTAAGCCATTTGCCGGTAATATCCAGCCGATCCAACAAATCAGTTGTGGCTTTATCCTCAGTGCCCCATACTGAATTATCTGGAGTATTCGCATAATCTACTTCATCAGTATAAATATTTTCTTGCTCTATTGGTTTCATATTTCTGTTTTCTCCGGAAATAATTTTCTTTCAATAGATAAAAATCGGTTCATTTTTTAAACTTTAACTTCTAATTTAAAACAGAGTGCGGGGGACGAGATTCGAACTCGCGAATGCACCGCGCATAAGGGCAGCCTGCCCTTATCAACCCTCAACTTATTAAAATGCGGGGGACGAGATTCGAACTCGCGCATCCACTAAGGAACTAGCCCCTCAAGCTAGCGCATTTGGCCACTCTGCCACCCCCGCATAAAGCAAAGAACGGGAAGTTAACTTAAAAGATTAATGAATCAATAGTTGCAGACAACAATTTTGCATATCATTTCTTCTGCAACTAATGCTTGAAAGATGTATTATCATTATGCAATACTTGCGTCTTTCATTACAATTAGCTTTTGCTAACAAATTCACTTCCTTCCGCAAAAAATCTCCAAGGCAGTTCTTTAGCTTTAACAATGCCAATGCGGGAACTGGAACCAATTTTAGCAGTAAAACCGTCGTCAAAAATTTTAATTTCCTCCCCTAATTTTAACCCATTATATTTTTTATCAATTCCTAAAGCCTGGCATAATTTTCCAGGGCCGGAACATAAACTAGTTATTTTATCGGTGTTCCGATTTAATTTTAATTTCTCAAAGTTATCTAACGGCTCAACTGCCCTGATCAGAACTGCGCCGGCATCTTTCTTATTGGCAGTAAAATTCAGGCAGTGATACATGCCATAAATCAAATAGACATAAACATAGCTATAAGTGTCAAACATGATTTGGCTTCGCTCCGTTTTTTTATGCGCATGCGAGGCTTCATCGCGGCAGTAGGCTTCCGTTTCCACGATTCGGGATTTGATTCCCTTTATTTCGATGATTTTTCCGATAAGGTCCTGAGCTACAACTACAGTATCCCGGGCAAAAAAGGATTGGGGCAATGGCTTCATTAAAGAAAGAATAAGGATGGAAATTAAAAAGGTTATCTAAACTGAGAGGCTGCCGCAAAACTAAAGGCTTCTTAAAAAACTTAAAGGTTTTATCTAAAATAACTCCTAACCAAAGAAATTTCTATTTTGTAGTCCAGACTATGGGAATTGTCTGGATTATCTGGACTGTCTGAATCCTCTCCATCCTCATTAACTTCAGAACGGTAATCCTTCCTTGAAGGCAGAGGGACTTCCTGCCAGATGCGCGGACGATGGGCATCCTCTTTCTCCCGGCGCTTTTCCTGCTCTTTCTTAATCCAGTCAATAATATAGGCATCCAGCATTTAACCAGCTTAGAGAGAATAAACTATATAAAATTTGATTAAAGAAATTATACAGTATATGCCTTAAAACAAAT
>Ga0209542_10006674_pt1 | contig 22355 bp, 17 predicted proteins | sample RifCSPhighO2_01_FD_184028 | JGI IMG/M metagenome (GOLD analysis project Ga0209542, IMG submission 184028) | Soil microbial communities from Rifle, Colorado - Rifle CSP2_plank highO2_0.1 (SPAdes) (version 2) | ecosystem: Environmental > Terrestrial > Deep subsurface > Rock core/Sediment ... | reverse complement strand
CCAACCCTCACCAACTCATCATTCTTAAATCCCTTCTTCTCAATCTCTTTTGCTAATTCTTTTCCACCAGTTTTTCCAATCTTCCCATTTTGAATTAGAACAACCTTATTAGGAACGATATAATCCAAAATCTTATTGTAATGAGTTATAATCAATATTCCCATATCTTTTCCTTCTTTTTTAAGGTTTTGTTTAATCATAACTATTCCTTTTGCAACAATCTTTAACGCATCAACATCTAATCCCGAATCCGTCTCATCCAAAATCGCATATTTTGGCTCTAATAAACTTAATTGTAATATTTCGCATCTCTTTTTTTCTCCGCCAGAAAAACCCTCATTTAAGTTTCTATTTGCGAACTTAGAATCAATTCCTAAATCCGCCATCTTCAACTTCAACAATTTATGAAATTCAACAACATCTAAGATTTTGTTGCCTTCATTTTTTCTTTTAACATTTAATGCAGTCCTCAAAAACGTAGACAAAGTTAGTCCAGAAATTTCTTTAGGATATTGGAATGACATAAACAATCCTTTTCTAGCTCTTTCATCGACTTTTGTTTGAGTTATATCTTCTCCGTTCAGTATGATTTTCCCCGAGACAATTTTATATTTAGGATTTCCCATAATAGTATTTGCTAATGTCGATTTGCCAGAACCATTTGGTCCCATTAATGCAACTACGTCACCCAAATTTAACTCTAAATTTACATTTCTCAATATCTCTTTTCCTTCAACTTCGACAAACAAATTTTGGATTTCTAATTTTGTTGTTGCTTTTTTTGAAGCTTTTTGTGTTTTTGTTTTTTTTGCCAATTTTTCATTTTTTGTTCTGTTTTTCATTTTTTTGACTCCTGAAATTATTAAATTAATCGAATGTTGGATCGGAACAGCAAGTTAGATCTGCTTCGATTTTTTGATCACAAGTTCATTTTGTGATTTTTCAACCCATAATGTACTGCCTTCAAAGAAAGCATTGCGCATTTCATTCTTACAATACCTATTTTTATTCCTAACATTTCTAAAATTTCTTCCTGATCTATTTTCATAACATCTTTTATATTCATGCCCTTCAATTTCTCAGTCAACATTGAAATGGAAGCTTGACTAATAGCACATCCGTGACCTTCAAATTTAGCATCAACAATTTCTTCTTTTTTCGTTTTATTATTTTTCTCAACTTTTAAATAAACTTTTATTTCATCTCCGCATATTGGATTTAATTCTCTATGACAAATGTTAGCATCCTTTATTGTTCCTTTATTTCTGGGGTTTTTGTAGTGATCCAAAAGATTCTCTTTGTAAATCTCTTCTTCTTCACTTCCTTCTCCAATTTCGTATCTTAATTTACTGATTTCTTTTGAATTCATTTTTTCCTCATTGATTGTTACTTTCTATAAACTTTCCGCTCTTACTAATTATCAACTTGCTTTTTAACTTACAAAAAGTATGACTTTTTGGAAGTTCCAAAAATCATGGATTTTTGGAACTTTCTTATCTGAAAGTTATTAATGAAATTAATTATTGCATTAAACTTGCAAGCGAAAAAGCAAGTTATTTTTTTCTTTGGTATCGAATTCTACTTTTGTTCAAACACCTTATTTACTTTTCTCAGTCCTTCAATTAATCTGTCAACATCTTTTTTATCATTATATATGTGAAATGAAACTCTTGTCAATGAATCCACATTTAAAACTTTCATTAAAGGCATACAACAATGATGTCCTGCACGAACCGCAATTTTGTCTCTGTTCAAAATTTCTGCAATATCGTGTGAATGAACGCCTTCAATTGTAAAACTAATTAAAGGGCATCTTTTCTTTGGTCCATATATTTTAAGACCTTTAATTTTATTAAGTTCTTTAAAAGCATAATCAGTCAAATTTTGAAGGTATTTTTGTATGTTATTAATTCCAATTTCGTTCATATAATCTATAGCATATCCTAAAGCAATCGCTCCAGATATATTTTGTGTGCCAGCTTCGAATTTTGATGGAATCTCTGCAAAAGTAAAATCGTTAAATGAAACTTCATTAATCATTCCACCCCCATAATAAAGTGGTCTTAACTTTTGCAACAAATGAGCTTTTCCATAAAGAATTCCTATACCAGTCGGTGCAAACATTTTGTGTCCTGAAAAAGAATAAAAGTCTGCATCTATTTTTTTAACATCCAATTTTGTATGTGCAACAAATTGTGCTCCGTCAACAACAAAATAAATTTTACTTTTATTTTTGGATTCGTTTGTTCGTATTATTTTAGATATTTCTTTTATGGGATTAATTGTTCCTAATACATTAGAAGAATGTGATAATGAAACAATTTTGGTTTTATTGTTCAACTTTCTTTTGAAATCAGCCATATCCAAATTCCCATTTTTATCAATTTTCGCAACAACTAATTTTAAATTTCTCATTTTACACATTTGTTGCCACGGAATTAAATTTGAATGATGTTCCATTTCAGAAATTAGTATTTCATCTCCTTTTTGAAGCGTTTCAGAAAGCAAATTCGCAACTATATTTAATCCTTCAGTACATCCTCTTGTGAATATGATTTCCTCATAATTAGCATTTATGAATTTTGCAACTTTCTCTCTTGATTTCTCGAATGCGTGCGATGCATTTTCTGATAAATCATAAATCCCTCTGTGAGTATTCGCATTCATAGTTTCATAAAAGTCTTTTATGCCTTCTATTACAAAAGATGATTTTTGCGATGTCGAAGCGGAATCTAAATAAACAAGTCCAGATTTCAAAATAGGAAAATCTTTCTTTATTCCTGGATTTATTTGTTTATTTGTTTTTTTCATTTTTGCTCTACTTCAGCATTTCCATCTTTGCATCGATTTGATTATTAATATCTTTAATAATTTTTATGTCTAAATCAAATATAATCGAATTTACAAATCCTCTAACAATTTCCTTTTGAGATTCTTTTTTATCCAAACCTCTCGACATCAAATAAAACAAAGATTCGTCATCTATATTCTGAATACTACACCCGTGCGAACATTCAACTTCGTTATTATTAATTTCTAAATTAGGCGCTGTTGATATGTCAATATTCTCGCCTAACAATAAAACTTCTTTTTTTTGATGTCCTTTACTGTTTTTTGCATTATTATTAATTCTAATTAATTCATTTATTTTCTCTTTTGAATTTTCGAATAAAATGCTTTTTGTTATTAATTCGCTTTTTGTGTTTTCCGCATTATGTATTATTTCGACATTAGCTTCAACATTGTCTATAAATAAACTTTTAGTTATTGCGCTTGAATTTTCTCCATTTATAATTGTTTTAACTGAACCCCCCAAATTTACTATAGAAAGTTTAGAATTTTTCCCGACATTCGCACTGACATTATCATTAAAATTAACATAAACTTTCTCTTCATTATCCTTAACAATTAGTTTGGTTTCCTTCATTTGTTTTTCCTATATTTCATGAAATCTTGAACTTAATCGGATAGAGCTTCAAAACAGCAAGTTTGATTTGCTTCGAATTTTGTAATTTAGTAAATCCATATATCTTGAATTTTATCCAATACTTTCTTCCATTTCTAATTCTATTAATTTGTTTAATTCGACAGCGTATTCTAATGGCAAAGATTTGACAACTTCGTCAATAAAGCCAGAAACTATCATGCGGATTGCTTCTTGTTCGTTTAATCCACGAGACATCAAATAAAATATTTCATCGTCACTTATTTTTCCAACTCTTGCTTCGTGTGAAATTTGAACATTGCTATTTTCGATTTTCATTGTTGGATATGTGTTTGATACTGACTGATTATCAATTAACAAAGCGTCACATTCAACAGAAGATTTTGTATTCTTCGCATTTTTTACAGCTTTAACTAATCCTCTATATGTCGAAATTCCTCCTCCTCTACTTATACTTTTTGATCTTATAATTGAGCTAGTATTATTTGCAGCATGAATTACTTTGCTTCCCGTATCTTGGTTTTGTCCAGGGCCAGCAAATGCAATTCCTAAACTATCTGATTTTGAATTTTCGCCAACTAAAACTGAGCAAGGATAGAGCATAGTAGTTCCACTATTATGAACTATTATTCCATTTGAAATAAAGTTGTGATATTTTTCTACTTCAATATCATATGTGTCCTTGATTCCGATATAACTTATTTTATCTATTTTGGCAAATCCAATTTCGTCATTTGTTTTGCTTTTAAAATTTAGTCCTTTTGACGAAACAAAATTTCTTTTGGTTCTTATTTTTTCAATTTTTTCTTTCTTTTTGAGACATTTCGAAGGAATTTCCTTAACTTTTTTGCCATTAAATAATAATCTCCATGAGTCTTTAGCCTTACATTCAACTCCTAGTATTTTTACATTTCTCGCTTTTCCATGACTGAAAATTCTAGAAACTCCGAAACCAAGAGTTATCCCAAGAAGCTTAATCGATTCAAGAAGTTCTTTACTTACGCTAGTAAAAGCAATTGCATTTTCACACACATGTCCATCTGAATCAAAATACCCTGCTAAGAATGACATAATTTCTTCTTGCGGCAATTTAAAAATCCAATTAGGAACTTTTTTTGTATCTGCATTTCCAGATATTCCTATGTTTGTGAATAATTCACACAATATTTTAGAATTTATTACTATATATCTTTCTTTTTTTTCAGTTACTTTGTAATTAAATAATTTATATAAGATTCTAATCAATTCGTCACGATAATCTTCTTTGTAATGAGTTGCAATATTTATTTTATTCTGTTTTTTATCAACATGGCCATCTCCTAATATTATTCCGACAAGCCACATAAAATGGGAATTGGTTTTTTTTGGTATTTTAATTTTTTGATTATAAAGGTGCTTAGTATCCATCTTAAATTTAGAAAATTGATTATTGCTTTGAATTATATTTCCAATTTTAATTTTTGGCAAATTATAAGATTCGCCTTTAATTGGAAGTTTTTTGGAAATTCCAATTAAGTCGCCTTTGTTTAAATCTTCTAATGCTTTCCATTCTTGATGAAAAAACCCTTTTTTATGATGATCTTTATTTTTTTTTCTTATTAGTGTTAAAAAGGGATGGTTTGAGCTTGCTTCAATTTCTCTTCCTGCAACTTCTAATTTATAAACTTTCTTTTTCCCACTAAAAATTTTATTTTTTACTAGGGATTTAGTTATTTTATTATTTTCATCATCCCAAACATAAATAGAATCGCCACTTTTTATTTGATTAATCTGAATTGGACCTTCAGGATTAGTGAATATTTTTGAGTCTTCAGTAAGGCAGCCTAAATTTCCATTTATCCATTCGATTTTTGCATTTTTGTGAACAATTGCTCTCTTCGTGTTTAAGTTGAACGTATTTTTGCTCCAATTTTCTATTGATGTGTATCTGACTTTTGCATCTTCTAAAACATGAATTTCAACACATCCTGCGTGTAATGCACTTTCGTTGTATAATGGAGCAGAACAATTATGTACAGCAACGCCACTTATGCAATATGTTTCATCATCTTCAACTGAAAAATTATATACTATTTCATTTTTTACATTTTCTTCTTTTATTTCTCGTATTGGAAAAAAGGCAAAGTCTTTGTTTAATTTGAACATTGTTGCTCTTTTTTTGTTATTGATTTCTTTTGCTACATCTATGCCTACAATTTCTCCAAATTTAATTAAATTTTCTCCACTAACTCCCAATGTGTACATTGCTTGTCTTTTTTCTTTGCTTCTGTCTCTAACATTTAAGAATGAAATTACCCCCAGTCTCAACAAAATATCTCTACATTGTCTTATTAATTTTTCAGAAACGGAATTTATTCTAAATACCTCCTTAAGACCATATTTGACATTTTTGTTGTAATAGTTTCCGTCACCATAGAAATACCCTTTGATTAAATGTTTTTGCTTTTCATAAGTCTCAAACATCATCCAATTAGGAATTTCTTTTTTGTTTGCACCTTTTCCAAACATTTCAAAAATTCTGCATAGTTTAGTAGAACAGATAACTAAACTCGTACCATTATTTTTTTTATGATTTACTTCTAGAACTTTATTTATGTTGAATGTTTTTTTAAGAAGGTTTTTAGCATCCTCAATCAATTCTTTTTCATGAGACCCAAATGAAAAATTTAAGTAATGCCCTGAACTAATACTTCCCTCAGCTAAGTAATATCCGGCAAGTTTGAAAAATTCTTTGGTTGAAGGAACGAATTCTTTTTTAGTCATAAATCCTTTATTTTTTCCTTTCCATTCTTTAATTTCAACCTCTTTGAAATCTTGAATTTTTGTTGTTTTGTTTATTGGAATTGCTAAATAATCTCCTTTTTTGAAGAATTTAGGAATATTCCATCTTAATTTCCAATTTTTGTTTCTTTCATTTTTTTTCTCTCTATCAACGTACAAGAAAGGATGCTCATTAGTTGCTTCAATCAAATCTATTGAGTTTCCCCATAATTTTATTTTTTTAATTGTTCCTGAATAGGGTGTTTTATAAATTTCTTTAACCTTTTTGTATTGTGCTTTGTGAGTTAGAATTTTTTCTCCAACTTTAATTTCTTCGATTTTTTTGTAATTAGGGTTTGTTGTGACTAAGCTCCCTTTTCTAAAACATCCTTCTAAATAATGTACAACACTTCCCTTGTCAGCAATAATTAATGTATGTTCGAATTGTCCTCCACGTTCTGCGTTCATTCTAAAATACGCTTGCAAAGGAATATCTACGGTGACATACGGTGGCACATAAATAAAAGTTCCTCCTGACCAAACTGCGGCGTGTAACATAATAAATTTGTGATCACTAATTGGAATACAACTTGTCATAAAATATTTCTTTACTATCTCGGGATATTTTTGCAATGCAACATCCATATTTTCAAAAATCACTCCTTTTTCTTCCCATTCTTTTTTAAGATTGTGATATACCATTCCAGAATCGTATTGTGCACCAACTCCAGATAATGCTCTTCTTTCAGCTTCAGGAATACCTATTTTTTCAAATGTTCTTTTAATTTCATCAGGCACATCTTCCCATTTTCTTGCTTCTTTTGCATTAGGCATTGCAAAATATGTAATTTTGTTTAAGTCTAATTTATTTAGATTTGGTCCCCAGTTAGGTAGATGAGTTTTTTGGAATAGTTCGAAAGCCATTAACCTTTTCTTTAACATCCATTCTGGCTCTTTTTTCTGTTTAGATATTTCTTTAACTAATTCTTCAGATAATCCTTCTGGAGCTTTGTAAATAGAATTATCTTTATTTGCGTCATCATACCTTGATCTGTCTATTATTAGTTCTGGAGTCATTTTGTTTCCTAATTTATTTTTATTATGTTGATGATTTTCAAAATTTACTTATTACATTCATGCAATCTTTGATGCTATTTTTACATCATTCTTAGATATTATTAAGGACTGTTTCTAAGATTGTGTGAATGAATGCTATAATAAATGAAATCATATTTTGAATATATTTTTACAAACTTTAAAATTTTCCTTCTGTCAAAACTCATTCTTTAATGCAAATATTAAATCATTCAAACATAAGTTATGAATGCATCTTGGATAGCATCAAAAAATGCTTTTAAAACAAAATCTAATCTTGAACTTAATTAACTCTACTTTTGATGTCTTTCCCCTCTCAAATCTATAAAATCCTCTAGAATATATATAAAGCTAATCTCTATATATTATAAGTTATTTAATATATTTGCCTATAATAAATAGCTTTTTATAGTAATCTTTATATACTTCTTTAATAATTCATAAATTTGTGATACTATGTTTGAAAAGCTAAATTTGGATGACAAAGACACTAAAATACTGTCTTTTTTTATGGAAAATCCATTTATGTCCCAGTCAGAAATCGCTTCAAACCTTAAATTATCTCAACCTTCAGTAAATTATAGAATTCAGAAATTAAAAGAAAAGGGAATTTTAAATATTTCTGCAGGCGTAGATTTTTCAAAAACAGGATTAGTTTTAGCTAGAGTAGATTTCACAGCAAAAAATTCTCAAAAACTTTTTCAAGATATTAAACATTGTGCGTTCTTTGTTCACGGATTTGTGTTGTCTGGTAAAAATAATGTTTCTGTTTATTTTATAAACGAAAGTTTGGAAAAGATTGAAGAAATCGTTGCAGACAATTTACGTTCTAATCCAGATGTTTCAGATATAAATGTGAATGTAGTCGTTAATTCTGTAAATCAATTCTTATTTAAACTTCCTTTAGAACCACATAAAATGCATGCAAAGTGTTTCAAACCAAATGCTTGTGCAACTTGCGAGCAGACAGGGCATAAGAAGATTGTTGTTAGAAACTGAATATTTATCTTAAATTTGGAAAAACTTTTCTTCTAAGTTCTTTTCTTTCATTTTTGTCTTCAGTTTGTTTGTTAGTCCATCTTCGGAATGATTGATAAAAAGCTTTAGCTTCAGATTCTGTATCTTTTCTTATTTCTCGATAAGATTTCCCATTCCATTCTGGATGTGAGTTATATTCTGTAATCCAATCATCAATTGTGTTATATTCAATCCATTTTTGTTTAGGCTTGAAAATCGTTTGTCTCAATCTTTTTCTTTCTTTTACATCTTCAGTTTGTTTGTTAGTCCATACTCTGAATGATTGATAAAAAGCACTAGCTCCAGATTCTACATCCATTTTCATTTCAGATATAGATTTCCCATTCCATTCAGTATGTGATTCATATTTTTTAATCCAATCTTCGAGAGTTTGATATTCTGACCATTTGTTTTGTTTCGGTTTGAAAATCGTTTGTCTCAATCTTTTTCTTTCTTTTACATCTTCAGTTTGTTTGTTAGTCCATTTGTTTAATTCTCGATAAAAAGCATAGGCTCCAGATTCTTTGTCTTTTTGTATTTCATAAGTAGATTTCCCATTCCATTCTGGATGTGATTCATATTTTTTAATCCAATCATCAATAGTTTTTCGTTTCGGTTTGAAAATTGTTTGTCTTAATTTCTTTTGTTCTTTTTTATCCTCAGTTTGACTAATTGTCCATATATAGAATGCATTATAAAAAGTTCTACCTCCAGATTCTGTATCTTTTTGCATTTCAGAAATAGATTTCCCATTCCATTCTGGATGAGATTCGTATTCTTTAACCCAATCATTTATGGTGTGATATTGGATCCATTTTTGTTTAGGTTTAAAAATAGTTTGTCTCAATCTTTTTCTTTCTTTTACATCTTCAGTTTGTTTATTAGTCCATAGTATGAATGAGACATAAAAAGCTTCGACTCCAGATTCAGTATCACTTCTCATTTCATAAGTAGATTTCCCTTTCCATTCTGTATGTAATTCATAATACAATTGATAATCTTCAATTTCTTCAAATAATCTATAGGGCACATTTTTTCTTGTAGGAATCAGTTCAACAACTTTTCTAACTCTATCTATTGATTCTTTGCTCCAAATGTTTTTTTGAATTTCCTCATCTAACTTTTGTTCTAAATCCATTTTGTTTCTTAAATAAGGTTCTTTATAAAGATTGTTTGAGCATGATTAAAATCTTAAGAAACAACAACCTTTAAATATATCTTATAACATTTATATCAATAAAGTGGAAAAAACACTAAATCAGTATAAAACTTATAAAAGCCTTTCGAAGCTTGAATCTGAGCTTTTGAATAGTGTGAACAATTTTCACGTTTTTTCATACAACAAAATAACTCGACTTACTGGATGGAAAAAAACAAGAATAAATGAAGTTCTAAAATCGCTCAAAAAGAAAGGTTTACTGATTTCAATTAAAAAAGATAACTATGCGATTGTAGAAGATTTGTCAGAAAATATTTTCGCTATATCAAATAGAATTTTTGAACCTTCTTATATTAGTTTTTGGACAGCGGCATCTTTTTATGGGTATACAGAACAACAATTAAAAGCAATACAAATTATAACAACAAAACAATATAAAAACCTTCATGTGAGAAATTTTATGATTGAACCAACAACATATAATAAAGAAAAATTTTATGGATATGTTAAACTTGAAAATTTTGTAATTGTTTGTAAAGAAAAACTTATTATTGATATTTTGTTTATGCCAGAAAAATCTGGAGGAATGGATGAAGTTAGAAAAATAATTAAAAATATGTGGTCTGAGATTGATGAGAAACAATTATTGATATTTTTGAAAAAGTTTAATAACAAGTCCATATATAATAGACTAGGATATATATTAGAAGAATTAAAACTAAAAAAACGAATTAATACAATTTTAAATAAACATATTACAAAAGGTTATGTTAAATTAAATCCACAAAAACCAAAAACTAATAAATATAATAAAAAATGGAGGATTGTTAAAAATGATTAACAAAGAAGAACTTAAAAAAATATCTATAGAATCAGGATTGTTGCTACATCAGCAGGAGAAAGACTATCTTTTAACTCTATTTTTATATAATTATTACAAAAAATTTGAAAACGCTTACTTTAAAGGAGGAACTTGTATTAAATATTTATATTCAATTGACAGATTTTCGGAGGACTTAGATTTTAATATAAAAGATCCTAATAACTTCAAAATTGAAGTTGAATCTGTGTTAAAGGAGATAAGTAAGATTGGTATAAAAAATAGTTTTATTAAAGAGGAATTATTTGAAAATTCATATACTTGTGAAATCGGATTTGAAGGTCCTTTATTTAATGGTAATTCTCAGACTAAAAATCGCTTTAGAATCGATGCTGGCTATCGCACAGGAACTCTAAAAAAGCCAGAATGGAAATTGATAAAAAGTAAATATCCAGAATCGGAAGAAACGTTTTTAGTATTTTGTATGAATATAGATGAAATTTTTGTAGAAAAAATACTTGCTTTACTTAATAGAAAAAAAGGTCGTGATTTGTATGATGTTTGGTTTTTGAATAAATTAGGACTAAGTATTGATAAAAGTTTGTTAGCTAAAAAATCTAAAATAGAAAATATCAAATTAGAATTATATAAAATTGTAGATAAAAGAGAGTATGAGAGGGATATGTCTAGATTAAGTTCAAGATTGATTCCTTATGAGCAAGTTAAGAAGGAAGTTGAAAGTTTGTTGGAGAAGTTTGTTTAATTGAATATTTGCGCAACATGTGAACAGACAGGGCATAAAAGAAATAAGATTGTTGTGAAAAACTAATCTTATCTTAAATTAGGAAAAACTTTTCTTCTAAGTTCTTTTCTTTCATTTTTGTCTTCAGTTTGTTTGTTAGTCCATCTTAGGAATGAAAAATAAAAAGCATTGGCTCCAGATTCTGTATCTCTCTGTATTTCATAAGTAGATTTCCCCTTCCATTCAGAATGTGATTCATATTTTTTAATCCAATCATCAATAGTTTTTTGTTTCGGTTTGAAAATCATTTGTCTTAATTTTTTTCTTTCACTTTCATCTTCAGTTTGTTTATTAGTCCATCTTAGGAATGAAAAATAAAAAGCATTGGCTCCAGATTCTTTATCTAATCTCATTTGTGTAGTAGATTTTCCTCTCCATTCTGGGTGAGATTCATATTTTTTAATCCAATCATCAATAGTTTTTTGTTTTGGTTTGAAAATCATTTGTCTTAATTTTTTTCTTTCACTTTCATCTTCAGTTTGCTTGTTAGTCCATTTATAGAATGCTTGGTAAAATTTTCGAGTTGAAAACTCTTTACCTCTAAACATATCGTTAGTTGTTATATTATTCCATTCAGGATGTAATTCATAATATAACTGATAATCTTCAATATCTTCAAGAAGTCTATATGGAACGTTTTTTCTTTGTGGTATCAATTCAACAACTTTTCTAACTCTATCTATTGATTCTTTGCTCCAAATATTTTTTTGAACTTCTTCTTCTAACTTTTGTTCTAAATCCATATGAATTCTCCATTGGAGTTATTTATAAAGATTGCTTGACTTTTCGCTTGTGCAACTTGCGAGCAGACGGGACATAAGAAGATTGTTGTTAGAAACTGAATATTTATCTTAAATTTGGAAATACTTTTCTTCTAAGTTCTTTTCTTTCTTTTACATCTTCAGTTTGTTTGTTAGTCCATGAAATGAATAAGTAATAAAAAGCTCTAGCTCCAGATTCTGTATCTTTCTGAATTTCATAAGTAGATTTCCCATTCCATTTTGGATGTGATTCAAATTCTTTAATCCAATCATCAATAGTTTTTTGTTTCGGTTTGAAAATTGTTTGTCTTAATTTCTTTTGTTCTTTTTTATCCTCAGTTTGACTAATTGTCCATATATAGAATGCATTATAAAAAGTTCTACCTCCAGATTCTGTATCTTTTTTCATTTCAGAAATAGATTTATCATTCCATTCAGGATGTGATTCATATTTTTTAATCCAATCACTCATAGTTTTGAATTTGCTCCATTTAGATTCGTATGGTTTGAAAATCATTTGTCTTAATTTATTTTGTTCTTTTTTATCCTCAGTTTGACTAATTGTCCATATATAGAATGCTTGGTAAAATTTTCGAGCTGAAAACTCTTTACCCCTAAACATATCATTAGTTGTTATATTATTCCATTCAGGGTGAGATTCATATTCAGTAATCCAGTCATTGATTGTAGTGAATGAAATCCATTTTCCTTTATATTTTATTGCCGATTGCCTCAGTCTTTTTCGTTCTTCTTTATCATTAGTTCGTTTTTTAATCCATTTGTTTAATGATTGATAAAAAGAACTACCTCCAGATTCTGTATCTTTTTGCATTTCAAAATTAGATTTCCCTTTCCATTCTGGATGTAGTTCATAATACAATTGATAATCTTCAATTTCTTCAAATAATCTATAGGGCACATTTTTTCTTGTAGGAATCAGTTCAACAACTTTTCTAACTCTATCTATTGATTCTTTGCTCCAAATGTTCTTTTCAATTTCTTCTTCTAACTTTTGTTCTAAATCCATATTTATTTCAATTTGGAGATGTTATTAAAGATTTGCCCCAATTCACTCCTCTTACATCCTCACAAAGAATAAGCTTTATAAAGGACTGATTTTTCTGAAAGAGAATGTGGGAAAGTTTCTGAGTGGCGCTATAAAATAAGCATAGCTTAAGCTCTGAAAGAAATTTTCCCTTGATGATCGCGCCTTGGTAGTGTAGTGGACTATCATGAAGCCCTGTCGCGGCTTCGACCCGGGTTCGAAAGATGATACTTTCGTGGTATATCCGAGCTTCCCGGCCAGGGCGTTTTTTACGGGCCGTTAGCTCAGCTTGGTAGAGCACTACACTTTTAACAAGTTGAAAGTAATGTAGGGGTCGCGTGTCCAAATCCCGCACGGCCCATTTTGTTTACAAAAACATCTATCATTCACAAAAGCATTATGTTTCCACATAAAAAATCCTAACCTGAACCAAAATGAAAGACGATACCTCCATCACTAGCCACAGATTAGTACCTAAACACACTAAGATGAGTGAGAAGGCTGTGAAAGAACTTCTTGACAAATACAATATTATAAAATCACAACTTCCAAAAATTCTTTCTTCTGATCCTATAATCGCTTTACTTGACGCAAAAACTGGCGACGTAATTAAAATTGAAAGAGCATCTCCAACAAGAGGAGTCTCAGAATATTACAGGGTGGTAACAGATGGTTGAGGCACATAAAATTTTACTAAGAAGTTACTTCAAAAATAAAACGTTTACTAGTTCTGACATTGACAGTTATAATAATTTCATAAAACATGGATTGAAAAAAATCACGGATGAATTAGAAGATATTGAACCAACAATAATTCCTCACGATATTGATGAATTAAAAATTAAATTTGAAAATATCAAAGTTGCAAAACCTATGATTACAGAAGCGGATGGTTCAGAAAGAGCAGTTTATCCAAGAGAAGCAAGGTTAAGAAATATTTCGTATTCAGCAACAGTAAGTGTAGACGTCTCAACTTATATTAATGGAGTTCAGAGAGAATCGTTTACAACAAATATTGGAAGACTTCCAGTTATGTTGAAATCAGAAATTTGTCATTTGAAAGGTTTATCAAAAGAACAATTAGTTGAAGTTGGTGAAGACCCTAATGATCCAGGCGGTTATTTTATAATTAATGGTACTGAAAGAGTTTTGATTGATGTCGAAGATTTAGGTTCAAATAAATTATTCGTTGAAAAAGCTTCAACAGGCACATCAAAATACGTTGGAAAATTATTCTCACAAAGAGGATCCTATAGAATTCTTCATAAAATTGAATATCCTAAAGACGGAATAATTTATTTATCATTCACAAGGATTGTTAGAATTCCTTTAATTGTTGTAATTAAAGCACTCGGATTAATGAAAGATGAAGAAATTACTCATTTCATTTCTTCAAAAGAAGATTATGACGAACTTTTAGTTAATTTATATAATTTTACTGAAATTAAAACAGAAGAGGATGCATTAGATTACATTGCAAAAAAATTGAAATCAACAAAACCTAAAGATATAAGAATTCAAAGAATTAGAGAAACTTTAGATAAATATTTATTACCTCATTTAGGAATTACGAAAGAAGACAGAATGTTTAAAGCATATAATTTGTGTAAATTAATTAAAAAATTTATACGAGTTCAGAGAAGAGAGCTTTTAGTTGACGATAAAGATCACTATGCAAATAAAAGATTAAAAATGTCTGGGGAATTGTTAGAAGATTTGTTTAGAACAAATTTACGATCTTTAATCAAAGATTTATTATACAATTTTCAGAGAATTGTTAAAAGAGGTAAATTTCCTTCAATCAAAGTTATTATTAGAGATAAATTAATGACTAACAATATGTATTCTGCAATGGCTACAGGAAATTGGGTTGGCGGTAGAAAAGGTATTAGTCAAAGATTACAAAGAGTAAATCATTTGGAAGTTGTTTCACATTTACAGAGAGTTGTATCTCCTTTATCTCCTTCACAGGAAAACTTTGAAGCAAGAGCTTTACATCCAACTCATCTTGGAAGATTATGTCCTATTGAAACTCCTGAAGGAACAAATATAGGTTTAAGAAAAAATTTAAGTTTACTAGCTTCAATATCACTAGGTGTTGTTGAAACTGAAGATCATAAAATAATTGAAATGTTAAGAAATTTAGGATTAAGATCGGTGAAATAAACAATGACAGAAGTATACATAAATTCAACATTCGTAGGAAATGTGGAAAATCCTGATGATTTTGTTAGACAAGTCAGAGATGAGAGAAGAAACAATAATGTTTCACAAGAAATTAATGTTAGATTTAATAGAGATGCTGATTCAATCGAAGTAGAGTATGATAAAGGTAGAATAAGAAGACCATTAATTGTTGTTGTAAATGGTGAACCTAAACTAAATAAAGAAGACTTAAACAAAGTAGACAGAGGAGAATTAACTTGGGAAGAACTTGTTCTTCAAGGAATTGTAGAGTATGTTGATGCAAATGAAGAGGAAGATTGTTTGATTGCATTCTATCCAGAAGAATTAACTAAAGCTCACACACATTTAGAAATTGCTCCATTTGTAATTTTAAGTTTAGCAACATCATTAGTTCCTTACGCAAATCATTGTCAGGCAACAAGAGCTCACGGTGGATCTAAATCTCAAAAACAAGCGCTAGGATTTTATGCAGCAAATTATTCTGTGAGAATGGATACAGACGTTAATTTATTACACTATCCTCAAACTCCTATTGTTAAAACACTTATGTATGATATTGCAAATGAAAATGAACATCCTGCTGGACAAAATTTGACAATTGCAGTTTTAAGTTACGAAGGATATAATATGGACGATTCAATTATTATTAATAAGAGTTCCGTCCAAAGAGGATTAGGAAGATCAACATTCTTTAGACCATATGTGGCAGAAGAATTAAGATATTCTGGCGGTTTAGTAGATGAAATAGGAGTTCCAGATAAAGATGTTAAAGGATACAAATCGGAACATGATTATAGATTTTTGAGCGAAGACGGAATTTGTCATTTAGAATCTCACGTTAAACCAGATGATGTATTAATTGGAAAATCATCTCCTCCAAGATTCTTAAGTAGAATGGACGAGTACACATTAGGAGCAAGTTCAAGAAGGGAATCGTCAGTTTCTGTAAGACACGGAGAAGAAGGTACTGTTGATTTTGTTACTATTACTGAAAATGAAGAAGGAAATAAATTTGTGCAAGTCAGAGTTAGAGATCAAAGGCTTCCTGAAGTTGGAGATAAATTTTCCACAAGGCACGGACAGAAAGGAATTGTTGGTATGTTATTTCCTCAATCAGATATGCCTTTCACAGCAAGAGGTTTGATTCCAGACATAATTTTCTCTCCACACTCAATTCCAACAAGAATGACAATTTCGCACTTAATTGAATTAGTTGGCGGTAAAGTTGGAGCATCTTCAGCAAGAACAATTAATGCAACAGCTTTTGACAATGAATCAGAAACTGATTTGAGAAAACAATTGATTGAATTAGGATTCAGAGAAAATGGAACAGAAACTTTACATAATGGATTGACTGGAGAAAGATTTAGTGTTAAGGTTTTTGTTGGAAATCAATATTACTTGAAATTAAAATATATGGTAGCAAACAAAATACACGCAAGAGGAACAGGTCCAATTGCATTATTAACAAGACAACCTACTGAAGGTAAAGCAAAACAAGGTGGACTAAGACTAGGAGAGATGGAGAAAGATACTTTTGTTGCACACGGTGCAGCATTATTATTAAAAGAAAGATTTGACTCTGACAAAATTACGATTCCTATTTGTGAAGAGAGTAAATCATTTGGATACTATGACAATTTCAAAAAGAGAATTATATGTCCTGACAATCCAGATCATACAGAAGCTTCAGAAGTTGAAATGAGTTATGCATTTAAATTATTATTAGATGAATTTAAGAGTATGTGCATATATCCAGAAATAGAATTGGAGGATCAGTATTAAAATGGCAAAAAATAAAATATTTTTTGGCAGACCGCAAACCGGAGGTTGGCGAGTATGACAGAAAAAATCTACAAAAAAGTGAAAAGTATACAGTTTAAAGTAATGTCGCCTAAAAGAATTAAGAGAATGGCTGTTGCTAAAATTGTAACTCCTGAACTTTATGATAAAGAAGGTTATCCTGTAGATGGTGGTTTGATGGATATTAGATTAGGAGTTATTGATCCTGGTCTTATTTGTAAAACTGATGGTTTAAAATTAAAAGATAGTTTAGGACATTTTGGTTATATTGAATTAGCAAGACCTGTTATTCATATAGAATTTGTAGGTTTAGTTTATGATTTATTGAGATGTATGTGTAGAGAATGTTCAAGAATAAAAGCAAGTGATACAGAAATTGCTTCTCAAAAAAGAAAATTAACTAGAATAGAAAATGAAAGAGGTCTTAAAGAGAAAGGTGTTGCGATTAAAGAATTTTTGTCAAAAGTTAGAGCTCAACAAAAATGTCCGCATTGTAAAGCAAGACAAATTACAATTACTCTTGAAAAACCTACAAGATTTATGGAGAAAGATAAAAGATTGTCTCCAATAGAAATTAGAAGCAGATTTGAATCAATCCTTGATGCAGACGTAGAAATTTTCGGATTAAATCCTGAAGCATTAAGACCAGAATGGTTAATATTGACAGTACTTCCAATTCCTTCAGTAAATATGAGACCTTCAATTACATTAGAGTCAGGAGAAAGAAGTGAAGACGATTTAACACACAAATTAGGAGATATTGTTAGAATAAATCAAAGACTATTTGAAAACATAAACGCAGGAGCTCCAGAAATTATTATTGAGGATTTGTGGGACTTGTTACAATATCATATTACAACATTCTTTAACAACGAAGTTGCACAATTACCTCCAGCAAGGCATAGAAGCGGAGAGCCATTAAAAACTTTAAGTGACAGAATTAAAAGTAAAAGAGGAAGAATTAGACATAATCTTGCAGGTAAAAGAACAAACTTTAGCGCAAGAACTGTAATTTCTCCAGACACAAACTTGAGAATTAATGAAGTAGGAGTTCCAAGTTCAATGGCAACAAAATTAACTATTCCAGAAAAAGTTACCGATTGGAATATGGAAAGATTAAAAAAATTAATTTCAAATGGTCCTGATAAATATCCTGGAGCAAATTATGTATCGAGGCCTGATGGAAGAAAGAAAAGAATTACTGACGAAACTAAAGAAGAATTACTTGAAGAGTTAGAACCAGGTTATGTTGTTGAAAGACATTTAAGAGACGGAGATATTGCATTATTTAACAGACAACCATCATTACACAGAATGAGTATGATGTGTCATAGAGTTAGAGTATTAGACGGAAAAACATTTAGAATGAATACTGCAGTTTGTCATCCATATAACGCGGATTTTGATGGTGATGAAATGAACTTGCATATTCCACAAACAGAAGAAGCAAGAGCAGAAGCAGAAATTTTAATGGATGTTACTACACAATTAATTTCTCCTGCGTATGGATTAGCTGTTATGGGTTGTACACAGGACGCAGTAACAGGAAATTTATTGTTAACAAGAGATATGCAATTGTCAAGAAATGAAGCAATTGAATTATTATATTCAATAGGAATGACTGATTTTTCAAGAATTGGAAAGAAAGACGTTGTTGACGGAAAAGAGATTTTTTCATGTTTGCTTCCTGATGATTTTAATTTTGAAGGAGTTAATGCAGCTGGAAAGAAAGTTCTTATTAAATGGGAAATTAATTGAAGGTTATGTTGATCACAAACAATTGTCTGCAGGTTCAGGTTTATTATTAAGAAATATTCATAAGAGTTATGGTGCAGAAAAAGCAGGTGAAATATTAACAAATATGTTCAAGCTTGGAGTAAAAGTATTATTGAAGAGAGGATTTACAACAGGTTTGGAAGAAACAGATTTAGCTCCAGAATCAGTTAAAGAATTGGACGAAGAGATTGCAAAAGCATATGAGAAAATTGACAAACTTATTATAAATTATAATAATAGAGAATTAGAACCACTTCCGGGAAGAACAGCAAGAGAAACTCTTGAGATTAAAATTGTAGAAGCTCTTAATGCTGCAAGAAACAACACTGGTAAAATTGTAGCGAAGAATGCTGATCCTAAAAACTCTTTAATGATTATGAGTGCTGCAGGTAGAGGTAAATTATTAAACTTAGCTCAGATGGCTGCGTGTGTTGGTCAGCAATCATTACAAGGTAGAAGAATTAGAGACGGATATTCAAAAAGAACGTTGTCATGTTTCCCTCAAAATGATTTGCATGCAGAATCTAGAGGATTTATTAAACATGGATTTAAGCAAGGTCTTAAACCGGTTGAATTTTTCTTCCTAGCAATGACTGGAAGGGACGCTCTTATGGATACAGCATTGAGAACACCTAAGTCAGGATACTTATACAGACGATTATCAAACGCAATGCAGGATCTTAAAGTTGAATATGATGGAACTGTAAGAGATTCTGGAGATTCAATAATTCAATTTGAGTACGGTGAAGATGGTATTGATGTTACAAAGAGTGAAAAAGGAACAATTGATGTTGAAAAAATAATTAGTCAGGTGATTAACTAAAATGGAAGATTTATATAAAGAATACAAGGATAGGATACCTCCAAAATTATTGGATGAATTAAAATCTAAAATTACTGATAAAACTAAAAAATCAGATGTTCAACAAATTTTAAAACTATTGGAAGAAGAATATCAGTATGCTCAAGTTGATGCTGGCGAATCTGTTGGTTTAGTTGCAGCAGAGAGTCTTGGAGAGCCGGGTACTCAAATGACATTAAACACGAAACACTTCCAAGGAGTTTCAGAATTGCAAACTACAATTGGTTTGCCGAGATTGATTGAGATTTTTGATGGAAGAAAAACTTTAGAAACTCCTTTAATGGAAATATTTTTGAAAGATAAAAAAATTACTGCGGAAGAAGTTACAAAAGTTGCAGGAAGAATTAAACAAACATCTTTAGGCGAGCTCGCAAAAAAGTTCGATGTAAATGTTGCAGATTCTACTGTAGTTGTTGAACTTGATAAAGATGCTTTAAATCAAGCGGGAATAAGAACTTCAACTATTGCAAAAGAATTAGACAAATTATTGAAAAACACAAGTATTAAATCAGAAAATGATACAATTAGTATAAAGTTAACTAAAGATGGAGATGATTTAAATAAATTATATGCTCTAAAAGAAGAAGCAAAGGGAACATTCGTTTCAGGAATTAAAGGAATTTCACAAGTTCTTCCAGTTAAGAAAGGAGAAGAGTATGTAATTATGACTGCTGGAAGTAATCTTAAGAAAGTTCTGAAATTGGAAGAAGTAGATTCTACAAAAACAACAACAAATGATATTTTTGAAACATACGATGTTTTAGGAGTAGAGGCTTCAAGACAATTAATTATAGAAGAAGTAATGAAAGTTATTGCTAATCAAGGTTTGAATATTGATTTGAGACACATAATGCTTGTTGCTGACACAATGTGTGTTACAGGTAGTGTTAAAGGTATTACCAGATATGGTATTGTTGGAGAAAAATCTTCAGTACTTGCTAGAGCATCTTTTGAGACACCAATTAAACACATAATTGAAGCTTCAGTAAGAGGAGAAAAAGATCCATTAAATTCAATAATTGGAAATTTGATGATTAACCAACCAATTCCAACAGGAACTGGATTACCTAAATTGAAAATGAGGGATTAATTCTAATTTTTTATATTCTTTGATTAATTTTAATAGGAAATTCAAAATACGTTTTCTGTTCAGATGCATTTTCCGATGCTTAATTTACTTATTTTCACGATATTAATGTTATGAATGTGTTAAAGATTGTTTCGAAAAATGTGTGTTGAAATGAGAGTTAATTTCTTATTTTAGAACCCCACATGAACTTAATAATTTAGCTGTGATATTGGAATCTTTTTTACACTGATTACAATTAATGTAAATAATGTAGCAAAAAGGGTATCTAAAATCAAGGGAAGTATAAATATTGGATTTTCGGATATGATAAGAAATGCTCCTATACTGCTATTAAAAATAGTGAGAGCCAAGATTAAAATACTTATTACAATTATTGAAGCGTCAATTATTTTTTCCATTTTCAAAAGTATATTTTTATTGCTAATATCAATATCCACAATGTGCATATTATCATGCCTAACAATGAAATTGTTTTGAGCATATTTAGCATTTTTCTCTTTTCCATATTTATTGTTGATGTCATACAAATATATAAGTGTAACTCATTAATAAAACTTGTCATCGTTTTATTGGAATCTTTCTAACGACATTGTAATTTTTACGGAGTCGATTAGAATTAGTATTTAAATCCGAGACTTTTCATTAGAAAATTTCCAATTTAATTGTAATCTTTCCATAGAATCTTTCTAATATTAGAAAGTTTACAATGATGTTTGTGCTGAAAAGGAAATTAAATCGAATATTTGTTGAGATTTTAAAGAAATTGGAAAATTAAAAGATTTAAGACGGATTTTCTGCATATCGAAAAATGCATCTTGGCGGAGCCCTCAGAAAAGAAAGTTAGAAAGAAATTGAATTTATCTTCCTTCAATCATAATCCCAAAAGTTTCTGCAATTTGCACTTGCTTTTCTAATAATCTTTGCAAATACTGAAAACTTTTCATAGCTGGAACTTCATTGTATTCAACTCTGCCAACTAGCTCAGAATTATGTAATCCGCTAAAAGGAGTTTGTCCGCCTTTATTATTTGGATTATCTTGAATTGGAGGAAGTTCAACTAGATTTCCATTTAAAGTCGTTCCATAAAAAGTGTTTCCTTCCCTTCTAATTTCAGTAAAATAGAATCTTGGTGTAGCTTCAGCAATTGAATGACTTAATGCCATAATTGCATTTAAACCTCCTTCATCAAGAGTAGCCCTTCTAACTTCAACAGGCAATGAAAATATGTTTGGACTTTTGTGTTCGATTGCAATTCCATTTACTTTGCCATCAAAACCTATGCCATAACCTCTCATTGTATCTCCATGCATAAAACCATCATCATGACTGACTTCATACATTAAATTTCCGTCATTGTCAAAAACTTTCATTGCTGGAACTAAAACTTTTTCCAATAAACCTCTAGACTTTACTAATTCTTCTTTAGCTTTTCCAATTAATTTTGCTGGAATTCCATCATCGCTATTAAGATATTTTGAATTAATAACTTCGAAATTTCCATGTTGAGATATGAAATCGAAAAATGTTTCAAAATGACCATAAGAACTTCCTCTATGACATCCTTCTCTTGATTTTCCTACTCCTATATATTCTAATTGAAACTTTTGTCTGATTTTTTCTAAATCTGGAAAATTAGAAAGTTTTTCTCTAAGAAAACTAACTAAACCTGAAAAATATATGCTCTCAGTTTCAGCCAATTTTCTAAATTCGCCTTTTGCATACCTTCCATTTTT
>Ga0209542_10006673_pt1 | contig 22356 bp, 22 predicted proteins | sample RifCSPhighO2_01_FD_184028 | JGI IMG/M metagenome (GOLD analysis project Ga0209542, IMG submission 184028) | Soil microbial communities from Rifle, Colorado - Rifle CSP2_plank highO2_0.1 (SPAdes) (version 2) | ecosystem: Environmental > Terrestrial > Deep subsurface > Rock core/Sediment ... | reverse complement strand
GGACCACGATGCCTCAGCAAACTCTGCGAAGGACGCAACGCAGATGTAGCAAGACCGTTTATCAGACTCAGCCAACGCTTCAAAGATCAACAAAAATGCTTATCCACAAACGAAGACGGACAAGCAATCACCTGCGACACACGAATTATAGAAACTTTAGACCCATCAGCGAGCGGCGCAACCATCCAATGGGCCAAACCAAATATGGAATTCCTCCTAGAAATCGAAACTTACGACGAAGAAGGGAAACAAGACTTCGCGCGATGCAAACTCTCCAAAGAACTCACAGACACCTACGAAACAACGGCAACAGCCTACGCCTTTGATCAAGATGGACTAAGCAGCATCCACAACTTAACCCTCACCCACGCAGACCTTAACCCAGAACAAGACACCACCTTTTACATCAGATGCACAGACAGCTGCGACAATGGTAACGACGCACCAGCTTATCAACTCAAAATCAGCACAGCACAAGCACCAGACTTAACACCGCCAGCACTCCTCACTATCAATCCAGAAAACAACAACCTTCTTTCGCACGACACAACCTTGACACAAATAACCTTAACACTCAACGAAAAAGTAATCCCAACAGAAGCAAACAGGGAAGCAGGATGCAGAATTAATAATACAGACATCCCTTATTCACAAATGACTCGGAAACTCAGCTGCTCAGACCCAGCACCACAAACCAAACAAACCTGCACCGGTATCCTGACAAACCTCAAAGAGGGAGCGAACACTTACTTCCTCAGATGCAACGATCTAAAAAATAACGCTAACAAACAAAGCCTCATCCCAGAGGGATACACTCTTGTAAGAACAGGCCCCTTAAGCTTAACAAGCCTCACCTGCAATGACCAACCATGCGAAGGAACATTCAAGACCTTAACCATGACCATCGAGGCGCGGACAGAAGGAGGAGCAGAACAAGGCAAGGCAACCTGCGGCATGAGCACAAGGGATGTTTCTCATGTCAGAGAAGCAGACTTCACCTTTGAAGAAACCAACGCAGCAGCACACAAAACTATTATCGGGCCACTCGCGGAACGCATCTCCACTTCCTATAATTATCACCTTCTCTGCGAAGACAAGGCGGGAAATGTTAATAAGACACGGATCAACTTCAACATAGAACTTGACAAGACAGCCCCACTCATCCAAGCGGTCTACAACGCAGGAGAAGCGCTTATCGTCGAAACAAACGAAGAAGCAACCTGCTCTTATATCAATGAAGGAATATTTGATTACAGCACAGCAACACACTTCAGCGTCACAGGAGCAACCAAACACACCACCACAACAGGGGGAGCAAACTACTTCCTCATCGGATGCGAAGACACCTTCAAGAACAGGATAGACACCGTTACCGTGTACAAGGTCAACTGAAAATTTTTTTTGTTAGTATCTTAAGATAACATAAGATCATTCCGAAAACTTTTCGAAAAAACTTGAAATACCTTCATAAACTCATTTACGCTTTTTTCCTCGATGGAATACTACGATCTCGATAGCCCAGTTATTTTGGAAGTTGTCCTTGAACAACCGCGAGCAAGAGCAGCGAAGAAACTCTTTCAACTCTCAGCATACAAACGTAGACCTACTCTAAGCGTCTCTCTCATTGTCCTTGGAGAAGTTCTCGCATTAGTTTCTAAAATTAAAGATCCACCCCTCAGGGAAAAAGCTTACTCCACCCTTCACGACCTCATCTTCTACACTCCTCTTCATTTTCATACTCCACAAGCTAAAGCTTTAACTTTCCTTCTCAACACTCTCTTAGAACTAGACTCTCGGCTTCAATCCGCGGACACGCTTATCTTCGCATCAGCAGCACTTAACGATTCAAGCAGATTCTACACTTTTGATAAAGATTTCTTAGAAAATCAAATCCTAAAAACAAACTTCACAATTTCTGTCTTGGAACCGTAAGTTCTCTTCTTATTTTCTTCACAATCTCCACAGAGGATAACCTTTCATAACCGCTCTTATACCAATTCTTCTTGATCCATTTACCCCTAGATTCAATTCTCTTCCACGCGGCTTCCCGCTGCTTTTTTGTAATCATTCTGCTATTAAATTATTCAAGACTTTAAATATCTTTCTTCTTGCCACACAAAAACTTTCCGAAATTGAAACAATACTCTTGCGGCGGGAGATTTTACCCAACAAGTTTCTTTCCTTTATTAAAATAATCTTCTCGTGTCAAGATTTGAACCTCACTTCCCACAACAACCTTTATAAAAAGACAACACCCTGACAGGAATCAATGAACAAAAGAGGACAGGTTACGATCTTTATTATCCTTGGAGTACTTATTCTCATCCTCGCAGCACTCATCCTCTACCTTCGGGACTCAAGAGGATTATTAATATCCCCACAAGAATACTTGACAAGCCAATTACAAACAATCCAAACAGACATCGAGGCATGCGCCACCAAGGCGCTCAGTCAAGGACTGCCACTTTTCGGCAAACAAGGAGGAAGTTTCTCTCCTGTAAATTACAAACTTCACCAAGGCAGCAGAGTTCCTTACTACTGCCAAAATATTCCAGGAGATGAACGATGCTTAAACTCTATTCCACCGCTTTCCTCTCTTCAACAAGAACTCCAAACCTATCTCACTTTTGAAATCACCAACTGTGCGGACAAAGACCTTCTTAAAGACCTTCCAGGCGTGACTGTTTCAGGAACAAAACACCTCGAAGTAAAAACAACGCTTCAACAAGGGATTCTTCTCGTACAAACAGGCTACGACGTTAAGCTAAGCAAGGACCAGGCGACACTCACCTTCACGCCAATCAAACAAAGCTACGACGCGCCACTCGAAGAACTCTATTATATTTCCCGAGACATCGTCCAAGCACACGCAACCACAGGATTTTTTGATCAACTCATTTACATGCTCAACAAAAAAGGAGCCTACGAAATCAACGTAGACAAACCCTTCCCGGATATTGTTTATAAAATTAACAAGAAAAATTCAAACTACGAGTTTTGGTTCTCGATTGAAGGTGAAAGCTCATGAGAAAAGTAAAAGCACTCTTCCAAATCTTCTTAATCCTTAGCATGAGCGTCATCTTCTCTATTTTAAATTCTCCAACAGTAGAAGCAGCGCCAGTCTGCTGCGAGAAAACAACAACAAACGAATTCTGCCAGTACGTAGAAGAATCAGCATGCGCAACCGGATTAAGAGACCCCTCAGACCCAAGCAAAGGAAGCTATGCCTCAGCACCCACAAGCTGCGCTAACACCAACTTCTGCAAGCCAGGATGCTGCTACGACAAACAAGGAGACGGCTACTGCTACGCTAACTATCCGCGATCCAACTGCGAACTCCAATACAACGGGAAATTCTCCCCAGACGCGAGCTGCGACAAAACACCAGAATGCGACCAAGGGTGCTGCGTCCTAGGAACGCAAGCCTTCTTATCCACAGAAGTCAGATGCAGAAAAGAGACAGCCAAATATCCAGACTTGCACATGGACTTTAAAAGAGACATCAAGACAGAAACAGCATGCTCAGAACTCGCACGCAAATCAGAACAAGGATGCTGCGCCACAGGAAACGGATGCACCTACGGAAGAAGACAAACCTGCACTATTGCAGAAGGCGACGGCAAAGGATTCTTCAAAGATACCTATTGCAGCCAAATCGCAACATGCAACTGCGCACCCGCAAACCCAGATCTCCCTCTCAGAGGAGATGGAAATCATCGAAGCACACGCTGCGTTAAAGAAGACGACTCTGTCTACTGGAAAGACAGCTGCGGGAACCCAGAAGGCGTCAAAGAACAATGCGATTACACCCTTGGAAAACTCTGCGGAGACTCAGACAAAGACGGAAGATTCACTTGCGAAAACCTTGACTGCCAGGGAGCATCCCAACAAGGACAACTCAGCATCAACCTTGAAGGCTACACGGGAACACCAAACGCCCAGGAAGGCGGCATCAAAAACGGAGAAAGCTGGTGCCAATTCGACACAGCAGACCAAGAAGTCTCCTCGACACTCGACCACTCACGATCACCTCCAGGATCACGCTACTTTAGAAGTTTATGCATCAATGGTAAAGAACTTGTTGAACCGTGCAAGGATTATAGACAAGAATTTTGTGTTTCTGGAAGCATCAATGCTCAGGTTCAAGGATCGGACATCCCCTACACCGAAGCACGCTGCATCAAGAACGAATGGCAAAGCTGCATTGATTCCTGCAACACCGCAGATCCCTTCAAAATGAACGAACAAGTATACAAGGAAGCACTCGAAAACGACAGAAAATGCTGCCTCCAATCCGACATCAGGGACTGCAGTTGGGTAGGAAGCAGATGCGTTCCAGCAGTCGCACCAGGACTAAAACACTGGGAAGGAGAAGGAACAAACACCTGCGGCAAAGCAAGCATGGAATGTCCTGTGGTTCTTGTGTGCAACGGATTCCAATCCTTACTCGGACAATGCAAACCTGGAACTGCAGGAGCGATACTCACTACAGTCGGCACAGTCATTATCGGCGCAGGCGCAGCCGCACTCATTGCCGCAACAGCAGGGGGAGCAGCCGCAGGACTCGCTTTCGGCCTTTCAGGAGTTGACCTCGTCGCCAAAGAAATCACCAAAAAGCCAGGATGGAATGTTGTTGCAGGACAAGAATGCCTTAGCAAGGAGTACTTACATGCAGCGAATAACCTCTGCAGGAGCTATGGAGATTGCGGTGCCAATCTAAACTATCAAGGCATTCTTTCGTTAACTGGATTCACAAACACTAAAGAACTTCCCGAAGAATTCAAGAAAGCAGACCTCCACATAGACGCGCTTTCTCAAGAAAGAACCGTTGTAAAAAACTTTAATTTCAAAAACAAAGAAAAAGTCCAAGATAATCCTGGAATCCTCACAGAACAAGATCTTTCCGATTCCAGCTGGGACAAAGGGAAAGAGTTTTACGACTTTACCCACAAAGAAGATTCTGCTTTTAGCGACAGATTTGTAAACAGGGGGGCATTAGGATGGAGCGCTTGGGCGCCGTTCACCGCTTTCACTTTAGGCTCTATAGCAACAGGTCTTCTTGCACCAGGCGTCAGCGCTTTCGCTGGAGTAGGCGCAGCAGGACCCTTAGGAAAATTAATTAGGATTATAGGACCAGAATCAATTGAAAAAGCATTTGTCAGCGAAATAAGCAAAGAAAGCGCAGTTGCCGCAGCAAGAACCGAAGCTGAAAGAAAAACTTTTGAATCCCTCTCCTCAGCTAGCTTTAAAGATCTTCCTGGAGGTGAGCTACCAGCATCTTTTAAGCCTTCCGCTAGTGAGCTTCAAACCATTAAAGAAGCAGGAGAAACTGCCGCGGAAAAAGTAACAACTTCCACAAGCGCACAATTCCTAGCAGCATTCAACGCCGCAGCATGGGTCGACCTCGCTTACGAATTTTCAAATATCCTACTCAGCGAAACCAAAGTAGAAAAAATAAAAACAACCTGCGCATCATGGCAAGCACCAAAAGTAATTCAAGAAGACCAATGCGAACAATGCAACCCTGGCTTCTGGAAAGACACTAAAGGAAGTGCAAAAAACGTCAAAGCGCTCAAGACCTGCTCAGAATACCGATGCAAAAGCCTAGGATTAACATGCTCTTTAATCAATCAAGGAACAGGAGAAGAACAATGCGTCAGCCTCAGCAAATTCGACACCAACAGCCCAAGCATCAGCGCATGGAAAGAAGGATTTGACGAAACTTACCAAACACAAATCAAAGAAACCCAACAAGGCATAGAAATCACAGAAACAATCCCCATCTACCAAACAGTACGAGTAGCAATCCAAACAGACGAACCAAGCCAATGTAAGATGAGCCTCAAACAAGGCACAAGATACAAAGAAATGGAGCCCTTCTATTTCGGAGGACTAACCTACACCTACTTCCACGTGCAACCCATCTTCTGGCCAGCAGCAGCCAACGTCACTGAAGGAGCACTCAGCCTCACCAAAGGAGGGGGAGCCTACCAAGCCTTTGTCAGATGCGAAGACGCACTCGGCAACGCAAACGAGAAGGACTACTTCATCAAATTCACCATCAGCAAAGAACCGGACGCAACAGCGCCAATCATCTTAGGAACAAGCATCGGCAGAGAACTCTTCGTTACCTCAGGAACTGTACAAACTGATGCAGACGTCATCGTCAACGAACCAAGCATCTGTAGATGGAGCACAACTCCTACAAGCTACCAAGACATGCCAACAGCCCAGCAATGCAGAACAACCATCGCAGACAGGTTCGGCAATTACAACTGTAGATTCGTAGGAACAGGATCAGGAGACGTAGGACCCACACTCAAAGAACTTCCAAGCAGGGCAGGAGAAACAAAATTCTACTACTTCAAATGCCAAGACTTCAGCCCTGCCAAAAACTTCAACCAAGAACCCTTCAAACTTACCATCAAAGGAAGCAACGCCCTCAACATCACAAGCATCCAACCGCAAGGCGAAATCAAAACAAGCCTCCAACTAGAAAACGTCACCTTAACAGTAAAAACTGCAAACGGAGCCAAACTCGACGGAACCTCAGTCTGCAAATACACCACACGAGAAAGCCTGAAAAGAAACATCCCGGGCATGGATGACTTCTTCACAGAAACAAACAGCAGCATCCATACGCAACCCTTAGTCTTACCCACAGGACAACACACCCTCTACGCAGGATGCCACGACGAAGCAGGCAACACCGCCTACAACCAAACAACCTTTACAGTCACAGCAGACCTCAACCCGCCAGAAATCCTCAGGGCTTACAAACAAGACCAGCCTCCGCAATTCGTCATCGTCGTTAACGAAAACGCGGACTGCGAAGAAAGCACCACAGATCCCGACTTCGCATTCGGAGAAGGCAACAGACTCATCAAGGACGGAACACACCATATCAGCTTATCAGAGTCAAGCATTTACTACTTCAGGTGCAAAGACGCATTCGGAAACACTGGAGCTGTTACCACAATAACACTCATAAACCAGGCATAAACTTATTTTTTAAGTTCAACTATTATCTCAATAGCTGACAATCTTTTTTCAAATCTCTCCATTCTTTTTAACGTATATTCAAATTTACTCCAAAACGCTCCAGCAGCGAATGATAAGGAGAAAAGAGGTAGCAACTCAATCCAAACAGGCGTATTTATTAAACCAAGTGATTTCGCTAACGCCCATAAAAATAGCGTTCCAATAGACAACCAGAAAATAATATCCGCAAGACTTGATTTTCTCATACTCTCTTTAAAGATATTACTCTTAATAAGTCTTCTCAAGATTTTTCTGTAAAAATTCCGAGCTATTCCAGCAATCAATAATAAATTTATATCCCTCCACTTCTTTATGGAAACAGCAACTATCCCAAAAAAAGAATACGACACTCAAGAAACAAGCAAAAATCGACATGGACCTTTTCAAACACTTATGGAAAACTTCAGAAACATTGAAGAAGACGAAGTCAGAAGGGTAAAATAAATCACTCTTTTAGAAAAATAACTTCTTTCAAACCCCTAAAATCTTCATCTCCCGTAACCACTTTAGCTCCAATTTTCTTCGCAGTAAAAAGAACGCACGCATCCGCCAATCCAAAATGTTTTCTTTTTCCCTTTATTTCAGCATGAACATTACCTGTTTCAATAGCATCATATTCATTTATTATATCTAATGAAGACAATGATAATAGAAGATTCTTCGCATTCTCGAAATCATTCCCGGTTCTCTTAAATTTGCTAGCTAACTCCGCAAGAGTGATCACATTTGTAATAATATTATTATCCTCATTTTCCACGATTTCTTTAACCTTTTCCCCTAGCTTCGTTCCATTAAAATATTCTATCCACGCATACGCATCAATAACAACCTTACTCATCTTCAAGCTGCCCCTTAAATTTGTCTTCTTTAGTAAACTTTCCTAATCCTTTAAATAATCCAAACCCACTTTTCTTCACTTTTTTTATTTCTATCTTCACCAACTCGTCTTCCCTTAAATTTTCATTTTCAACAACCATTTTTGGAATAGTCACTATAAGCGAACCTCCCAATTTTCTTGTTTTTGCCAACGCTTCCATATTATACTTATTATATAACATTGTTCTATATAAAGTTTTCTTTTTTAAAAACTTTTCTAAAGATTTTCCGAAAACCTTCCGAAACCCATAAAAACAACCACTCCCAAAAAAACCCGATGAAACAAGGACAACTCTTCTCCCAGCCCTTTACCATCATCTTCACCCTTGTAGTCGCTGCGCTCATTATCTTCTTCGGATACAAAGCGATCACAGGATTACTTGATTTTGGAGAAAAGGTCTGCATAAAAACCTTTCAAAAAGACTTACAAAGCGCAGTCAGAGACATCGCGGAACAACCACCAGGAAGCACAACCAAAACCAACATCCCCACATGCTCGAACATGAAAGCAGTTTGCATCGCCACACCCAACACTTTAAACAATCTCAACACCCTTGAATACTCTGATGTCAGAGAAACACTTGAAGCACTTTCAGCAACATCCTTCAGAGACAATGTATTTATCGCAAGCACCAAGACCAACATCCACTTTGACCCTTTTGAAATAAAAAAACTCCGTCCCACAGAACTCCTTTGCGACGACACCCTTGACGGAAGGCTCAATCTCCTCCTCGCCTCCAAGGGAACACACGCAGAGGCAACACTCCGACAATGAAAAACACCATGAACAAGAAAGGACAAGCAGAACAATTCAACTGGCTCTTTGTCATCATCGCAGGCGCAATCGTTCTCAGCTTCTTCGCAGTCTTCACCTCTAGATACGTCACAATCCAAGAAAAAAGACAAAGCGCCACTGTCGCAAAAACACTCTCAGAAAACATCCAACTTCTTCAAGCTTCAACAAGCAAAGAGCACTACTTAGACGACAGCGCCTTCAGCCTCGGCGTCACAGCACTCTTGGCCTACACCTGCAACAAAGACGAATCCAGCCTCACTGTTGACAACCAGTTCACCCAAGACCTCAAAAATGAAGTCGTTTTCGCGCCAACCACTCTCCGCACAGACGCCCTAGACGCATGGATCTACAGCTGGAATTATCCCTACTTCATCACACCCCTGCTTTACTTCTCAGACCCAACCCTAACCTACTTCCTCATTTATGACCGAGGCAGCAGGGACTACGTCCAAGGCCTTGACCTTCCAAAAATTTTCACTGTCATCAGGCAAGACAAAGACACCCCCTTTGACCCCAGAGCAGCACGAAAGGCCCGCATCATTTACTTCACCCAGCCAAGCCAGCAAGACCTCAAAACAGCAGCAGCAAGCTACGAAGAGGCAAGCATCCTCAGCGTTGATACACAACAAGAATACGTCATCTTCTACGAAGGAACAACACCTTCACAACCAATCCCTTACTATGGAGAGGCACTTCTCTACGGCGCTTTCTTCACTTCCACTCCAGAACAGTATACCTGCAGCCTCAGCAGAGCAACCCGCCGCCTCAAGAGAACAACAGCTATCTACAGCACGAAGGCACTCCTCCTCAACCAGGCAGCGTCAGGCCAAGCCTGCGATTACTCAACACTCCAACAAGCACTCACACAGTACGCGACCACATTCCCGAGAAACAGCCAAAGCCTCTCGGCAGCCCTCATCAAAATCAACGAAGCACTTGGAGGACATGAATGCCCAACCGTCTTCTAACTAAAGGACAACTCCAAATCCAAGAAACCATTCTTATCTTGTTTGTTTTCGTCATCCTCCTCCTCTTGGGAATCGTCTTCTTCATCAGATACCAAGAGGCAAGCATCAGCCAAGAAGCCAAGACCTTTCAAAAAGAACACTTCAATCTTCTCATCAGCATTCTTCCCCGCAGCCCAGAAGTTGTCTGCTCCTCTTATACTAAGGTTGGACCCTGCCTTGACTCCACTAAATTAACGAGCTTTAGCATCCTCGCAAAAAGAGAAGAAGGCCTTTTCTCAGAATATGGATTTAAAACAATCACTGTGAAAAGCCTCTATCCTGTCAAGAATACCAGGCCTTGCACCTTTACTAACAGTCAAGACTGCGGTGTATGGACATTGTATGACAAGAAGCCAAGCAGAGAAGACAGCACCGCTCTCACAACCGTCACTCCCATCTCCCTCTACAATCCCCTCACCAAGAAGTATAGTATAGGCATTTTCATTGTGGAAGGCTATAACCTATGAAGCAAGGACAGGCAGAACTCATCGGACTGGTCATTATTATTGTTTTAATCCTGATCGGAGCGCTCTTCTATCTTCGGTTTAGCATATTCGACCAAGACAAACCAGCACGAGAACTCAGCACCTTAAGAGTTACCCAAGCAACAAACCTCATGAACAGCCTTCTCGAACTCGAGCTGTGCCAAAGGCCCTTCAAAGAAGCAGTCCTCCATTGCCATCGACAGCCCCAAGACGCTTACTGCGGGGCAAAGAACGCGTGCGCCACACTCACGGATGAACTTCGGCCAGTCTTTGATGAGCTCTTCAAAAACAACATCGGTGTTGACTACGCTTTTACAGTCCAAACCAAAGAAGAAGACGTTCTTCACTTTGGATCATGCGAAACAGGCACAACCTCTCCTCCTTTCCGCATCCAAACAGACAAAACACCTTACCTCTCCTTTCTCAGACTCTGCGCCCTTCCTTAAACCGTTTCTCGAACAAAACCGCTGTTAAGGACTTCACAACTTCCTTTCCATTTATAAATTCCACATCATTTTTTATTTTAAAGTGATAACATCCTCTTTTCTGAATCACCTCAAGAACCTCTTCAATACGGCTTAAAACCAGTATAAACAAGCAAAGAAGGCGCCACCTAGCTACTCGAGTAGGTATATCTTTATAAACAGGAAGCCGGCTAACCACTGAACAAAAAACCTAAACACATGGAGGTGTTTATACTATGCAAGAACAATTTACAATACGAAAGACGTTACGAAAGATCGCAGCTGTAGGAACCAGCGTTGCGATGCTAGGAATGACCTTGACAGGCGCACTAGCACAAACCTATACCCTCAGTGATTACCCGCGACCATTTACAACCAACACTGTCGTTGTTGTGGGAAGCGCAGCAGATGAAGCAGACAGCACCGCAGCAGCAGACATCACCTTTAGTCTCGCAGGCTCACCAACTACAACAGCCACAGCAGCCGCTACTACCCCTGCAGCAGGCAAACTCGAGTTTGAATCAGACCAATTAGAAGACATTCCTTTAAACAGATCTTTAATCGACGCAACAGACGGCTTCAGGGCGAACCTCACAGACAGCCACCTCAAGGGCTTCAAAGACGCTAGTATTAGAATAGACATTGGGGATGTTGATGACGACTATAATTACCATGAAGAGGTAAGATTGACAGCCAACGCCCGTGTCGAGACAGGGCTTACTTACAACGATAACAGGGATGAGGACTGGAAAGATCGCATCTTCTTTCCCATGAAGGCAAACTCAGTCGGGTATTTCTTTGTGTTTGACGAAAACCTCAAGGCGGGAAACTACATCGCAAACGCGACACAAACAGACCCAATCAACATTCCTTTCTTGGGCAAAAATCTTGAACTTATTGGGATTGCGCGAGACGCAGACTCTGTGACAATTAACGTCGGTCAAGAATACAGGTTGAACGCAAACGATTGCGTTCAAACAACAGGCCTTGAAGGGGCTGTTACGGTTTGCCTTAAGGGAACATCCTCAACGAAGGCAGAAGTTGATATTGGAGGACAAGTAGAGGTTATCAGCGAAGACAGCTCTAAAACAAAAAAAGGTGTCGAAGTCAGAGTAGAAGACATCTTTGATGAAGAAGGAACAAGCCTCGACAGCGCAACTCTCTTTGTTGGCGCGGATGCGCGAAAGACCTACAATGACGGAAACGAATTTATCGGAGAAGATGAAGATGATCCTATCTGGGTATGGGACCTCGCAAGCCTTGACACACAAGCCCCAAGAATCGGCGTTTTACTTGACTTGAACATTGACGATGTCAGTGAGGACGATAACCCTCTTGTTAAGCATCCTTTATACGAAGGAGAATACCTCTGCCTACCCTGGAATTACGCTTGCGTCATTCACGAAGGACCAAACCAGAAAGATGACGAGTTTGGAGACTACCAAATTGAAGCGACAACAAGAGACCTCTACCAAAACAGCACAGACTTGAATCCTGTGACTGCCGCACGGGTTCTCGCCTTCAAGGCACAAGGACAGTCCAACTCTGGGTTTGTCGCTGGAGGAACAGATACAGACACCATTTACTTACAGGCAAATGGAACGTATAATGGAAACGCTGGAAGCGGCTATGTCCTCTATAGAAAGGAACAAGACGGAAGCAAGGCCCTTCGCTTCGCTTCGCTTGATGTTCCAGTGACCAATGATAGTATCACTGCCTTTAACATCGACTACAAGAGCAGTACCATTCCTGTCAGCATTAGGGCTGCGCCAAATGCGACAAACACAGGTCAAATCTGGATAGACATCTCTGAGCTGGGAACGCTTGGTGGGTTTTCAAACCTTACCCTCTTTGTCAGGCAGACTAACGCCAACGCAATCGAGTATTTCGGCCACACTGACGGAGATACTAGTGTCGTTTACGATGTCTCTTGGAACAGAACAGGAGCTCTCGGAGCAATTGATATCTCAAGCTATGCTGAAAATACGAGACTGGCTGGAGGCATGATTGTTGTAGATCCAGACTCAACCTCCGCAAGCGACAAGCTCAAATTACGCGTGCCACCAGACGTAGCAGACTTCAAGGTTAATGTTCGAGTAGCACAACCAAAGGGCCTTAGCAAACCAGCAGGAACAGTCTTCAAAGGATCAATTACCGGCGTCGTGAGCAAGAAGGACACGGATGTCCTCGCAAACTTGTCAGACTGGAATGTCATCTCAGTTGGAGGACCAGCAATCAATGAGGTCACCGCGAAACTCAAGCAACTGAGCTTCCCAACCTATGGCACAGCCTCAGGCATCAGCCCAGGAGAAGCAGTCATCGAACTCATGAAGAACGGGAACAACTGGGCTTTAATCGTGGCGGGTTACGACAAGGAAAACACCAGAGCAGCAGGCATAGTCCTCAAAAACTACAAGGATAATGCAGACAAGCTCAAAGGAACCAGCGTTGTCGTTAAAGGCATTGAATCAGGCGGAATCACCATACGTTAAAATTGGTCAACCGCAACCACAGTAGCGCAAAACTACTGTTTTTTCTTTCCTTTTTTTCATAATTTATTTAAACCAGCATTTTTTCTCCAATCATCATGAAAAAGTGGAAATACGCCAAGAACCTCGAACTCCCAGTCGCTCAGCAGGAATCCTTCTTCAAAAACAAAAAAACCATCCTCATCCTCGGCATAGGCATTATTATTTTAATGATAGGATCAGTCCTCACACTCTTCAGCCCTCAAGAAGAAGCATACACCTATAACAATTATTACTTCTTCCAAAGCCCCACAGGATGGGCAACCAGCATCAACGGGCAACCACTCAGCTTCGAACACCTACCAAGGGATCTCGAAGACATTCCTGTTGAATCCTTTACCCTTCCCCAAAAAAAGGTGTACCTCCTCTTCAACCCCGCAGACACAAACGAACAAAGCTACGAACTCCAACGCCTTAAGGCCTTCTTTTTTTACCTTGGAAAAACGCCAACTCCAGCTTGCATTAACGAGGAAGGATGCCCAGACCTTCCACTCCTCAGCTGCAACGACAAGGCACAAACCATCTTTTTACAGTACAGCAATGAAAGCAAAATTTTTCACCAAGACAATTGCCTGGTGCTCCAAGCAGACCACGATCCTTCAAAGGTCATCACGCGGTTTCTTTACAGCATCTTAGGGGTTATGCCATGAACATAACAAAGGTCATCACCACCATCTTCATCCTCTTACTTCTCTCACTCGGAGCAGTTTTTCTCTACTCAAAATACCAAGACAGCAAAGACTATTTTATTTACAAGGGAGCAAACGGCGATTATAGAATAGATATCTTCCTCACTGGAAACCAAACAGACTACTATGTTTATTCAGTCTCTGACGACATCCTCTACAGGATCCCCTTAAGAAAAAGGCCCCAAGATGTTGAGGCTATTCCTCTCGAACCAAACCTCCTCGACAAGATCACACGACCCTCAGGCACCCACCGCGTTTACATCACCCAAGACCCAGGGACAGCAAACAAAACAGCACAATACTCCATCCTCGCGCTCATTGATATAGGAAAAATCCTCGGCAAGGCAGAATATGGCATTTACAAGCTGAACGTTCAAGGAGCATTAACAATGGAAACACCACGCAGCAAAGAAATAGCATTACCTATCATCACTTGCAACACTGTCAATGAAACGGTCTCAGTTATCTACCTCACCCTTGGAACAGAAAACAAGGTTTACTCAGAGAAAGACTGCATCATCGTCGAAGGCAAAGACACAGAAGGACTCACTCTCGCAGCAAACAAATTCGCCTATTATCTTTTAGGAGTATTTTAACATGATCAATAAGAAACTTTTAGATATTTTAGCATGTCCTAGCTGCAAAGGTGACTTAACACCTGAAAAAGAAAAACTTACCTGCTTGATATGCGAGAAAGAATATCCTATCCATAATGGAATTCCTCTCTTTATATAAAAAAGCGCCGAGGACAGGATTTGAACCTGCACGTCCTTCCGGACACCGGTTGACTTTTCTTTCATTCAAGACCGGCGCACTACCAGATTATGCGTTCGAGGATCTTTAAGAGATCTACCTCGGCACACTCGGCACTTTTTCAGAAAAACCACTTGCTCGTTCCTTATAAATCCTTTCACTCCACCTTATTTTTTAAACTTTTTTCAGCTAAACCTTTAAAAACCAGCATCACAAAAAAAGTCCATGGCCTTTGGCTTCGACAACATCCTCGCTTTCTCCGCCTTCGCAGCGCTCATCCCTTTAATTATTATTTATTTAATCAAGCCACGACCAGTCAAGCAAGCAGTCCCAAGCCTGATGTTTTTTATCAAACAAAGCAGGCTCAGCAAGAAAGACACCTTCTTCAGACACTTCCAACGGGATATCCTCTTCCTCCTTCAACTCTTAGCAATCAGCCTCTTAGCATTCTCCGCGACACAACCTTACCTCACCACGACCAAGGATGTTTCCTCAGTAAACACAGTCTTTGTTTTAGACGTTTCAGCAAGCTCTCACGTCAAAGAAGGACAAACCACCAGGCTTGAGGCAGCAAAAGAAAAGATCAAAGAACTCTCTGGAGACAAAACAACCCTCATCCTCAGCAAAGCAACACCACTCATCGCCTTGCAAGACGCTGACAAGACAGACTTAATGTCCTACCTCAACAGACATCCTGGCACAGAAGAAGAATCAAGCATCGGCGAAGCAATCCTCCTCGCGGGAGAAACCATTACCAATAACAAAGGAAGAGTCGTCGTCCTCAGCGACTTCATCAACACAAAAGGATTGAACCCGGAAACAGCAAAAAACATTCTTATAACCAAAGGGATTCACGTAGACTTCATCAGCACAGCAGGCCAAGAAAAAAATAATGTCGGTATCATCAAACTCGTCCCAGGAGAGACAGCCATCACAGGGTACGTCAAAAACTACAACACCCAAGAACAAACAGTCACCCTCTCCACTCAAGGCCAAGAACAAGCGTTAACCATCCAACCAGGAGGTATTGAAACCTTTCTCATCACACCGCAAGAAGCAGTCACAGAAATCATCCTCAAGCCAGAGGACGACTTCATGACTGACAACAAGGTGTATGTGAGCAAGCCCAACCTCAACAACCTTAAATTACTCCTTATCACAAACAACAAATCCAAATTCGTCGAGGCGGCACTCAACTCCCTCGAAGGAGTCACCCTTGACATCGCAGAACCACCCCTTATCACCAATGAAGATTATGATGCATACATCATCCATAACATCAACAAAAATATCATCCTTCCAGGAACCTTCGAAGCCATCAAAGAAAAAGTCAAGCAAGGAGCAAGCGTTATCATCCACGCACAACCAGACAGCGCAGCCATCAACTATCAAGGATTAAATCCTCTACCCCTCCTCAACCTCTCCACAACACCAACAGCTATCATTACTGACAATATCAACGCCTTCACCAGAGACATCGACTTCGGCACAGCCAAAACTTTCTTCACCACAGACACTCACAACACCACAACCATAGCCTCAGCAAATGGCAATACCCTTATCAGTCTCACTCCTCTCGGGGATGGCGTCCTCGCCTATTATGGCATCCTTGAAAAAGACAGCGACTTCAAACTCAACCCCTCTTACCCCCTCTTCTGGACAGGACTCATCAACTTCCTCACAGATACCCCAGACCTCGAAGACATCAACCTCAAAACAGGAACAACCATCCACACCCAAGACGGAACATTCCACACCCTAGAAAAAACAGGCCTTGTCCAAATAGGAGACCAAACACTAGCGGTCAACCTCCTCAACGAAGAGGAATCAACCATCAATCCAACACAAACCTTCGGAAAGACCATCACCACTTACCTCCTCGAACCAGTCAGAGACGAAGTCAAAACACGACTCTTCTATCACCTTCTCCTCTTAGGAACACTCCTCGTCACTTTAGAATTCGCTTACATGAAAGCGCGAGGCGAAGTCTGATGATCCTCGACTTCCTCTTCACTTACTTCGATTATCCACTTGTCCTCTTAGCGCCGCCACTTATCATCATCCTTCTCTTTTTCACAACTTTCAAAGACTTCGTTCAAATAAAAAAAGAGACACCAGAAGAACACGCCAAGAGAAGACACCTCAAACTCTTTGTCCTTGTCACAAGAATCCTCATCTTTACCCTCCTTCTCATCGCGCTCGCAGCACCGTTCAAAGAGGTAACAAAAGAAATCCAAGGAACACCAAGAATAAAACTCCTCATCGACAATTCCACTTCCATGACTCTCTTCTCCCAAACACTTCCAGAAAAACTCAAAACCCAACTCGAAGACCAAATACCTGTAGAAGTCGCTTACCTCGGCAAAGAAGAAAGCTCGCCACTCGGAGATGGCATCCTCAGCGCTGTTAGAAAAGATGACAATATTTTATTGCTTACAGACGGACACGCAAACGAAGGAACAATCCTCGGGGACGCGGCGCTCTACGCGGCAAGCATCAACGTCACACTCAACGCCATCAAGCTTGATCCAGAAAAATACGACGCGGCAATCCGCATCATCGGGCCAGAAAAGGTCACTACTCACTCAGAAAACGACTTCACTATCACCCTCAGCCAAACCCACAAAAAACCAGTTAGAATAACAGTCAGCCTTGATGGTAACACCCTCTTTGACGAGGCCACTGACAAAGAAATACCCCTCAAACAAGCATTCACCGAAGGCTACCACACCCTCAAAGCAACCATTCAAGAACGAGACAGCTTCACCATCAATAACGAATACTACAAAACTATCAAGGTCGTACCAAGGCCCAAGGTCTTCCTCTTCAGCAAAGAACCAACACCCCTCAGCACGCTTTATAATCCCGTGTATGATTTAACCACGGGAACAAACCTTCCAGACAGCCTCAAGCCTTACACCGCACTCATCTTCAACGACATTCCAGCAGCAGAAGCAGACCAACATATCGAAGCACTCACCAACCACATCATTGACGGCAACGGACTCTTCGTCGTCGGCGGAGAAAACTCCTACGATATCGGCGGATACAAGGGATCAAGGTTTGAGCATCTCCTTCCTGTCATCATCGCACAGGCAGGAAAAAAACGCGGAGAAGTCAGTATTGTCGTCGTCATCGACGTCTCAGGAAGCACAGGAACCCTCTTTGGAGAAGGCAAGGCGGTAGACGTAGAAAAAGCGCTCGTCCTCTCCATCCTCCAAGACCTCAGCCCAATTCATAGGGTAGGAGCAGTCGCCTTCAACACGGAATCTTACGTCGTCGGAGAAGTAAAACCCCTCATCGAACACCTTGATTTAGAAGACAAGCTCTCCAGGCTTCAGGACTCAGGAGGGACTTACATCGGCGTCGGCATGCTCAAGGCTATCGAGCTCTTGCAGCACCAACGCGGCAGCAAGAATATCATTCTTGTCACAGACGGAAAAACCCAAAACGCAGACCAAGCAGACGACGCAGTCAGACTCGCCAGCAGCCAAGGCATTAAGACGTACGTTGTCGGCGTCGGCCAAGGAACCAACGAGAACTACATGAGAGCGTATGCGGAACTCGGAGGAGGAGCATTCTTCCAACCAGACTCCAAAGACACACTCAAAATCCTCTTCGGAGACCCAGAGACCAGCGGCAACAGAAGAGCAATCCCTTACGTTTATATTGACGAGAACCACTTCATCAGCAAGGGCCTCAAGCCCCTAGGACTCATCTACGGATATAATCTTGTCGTCCCAAAAACCTCGGCGAGGCTCATCGCAACCAACGACGTTGGCGATCCCTTGCTTGTTGTGAGCAGATTTGGTCTTGGAAGAATCGCAAGCCTCGCCACAGATGACGGGGACCTCTACGCACCAGAACTCCTCACCAAAGAAAACTCTAGAATTTACACAAGAACAGCAAACTGGGTCATCGGCGACCCAGAACGAAACAATGAGAAATACATCCATATCAGCGACACCAGAATACAACAGCCAGCAGAAATCATCATCAAAAGCCAAAAACAACCAACCTACCAAGACATCACCTTCAGAAAAATAGACGAGAATCTCTGGACAGGAAGCACACTCCAAGAGACCACAGGGTTCCACACCCTTGGAGAAGCGACCTACGCAGTCAACTACCCTGCAGAATACGAATACGTTGGACAAGACGAAGGCCTAGAAAAAACCCTCGCCACCACAGGAGGAAAACTCTTTGACAAAAATGACATCCAAGGCATTATCGAACACGTCAGGGAACGCTCCAGAAGATACGTCCTCGAAAAAGAATCCTACGCATGGATCTTTGCCCTCGCAGCAATGACCCTCTTCCTCCTCGAAGTGGCGGTCAGAAGAATCATACGCAATTTTTATAAGTAACACAACAAAGAGAACATCATGAGCTTCATCCAAGACAACGTCAACAAAAAACTCCTCATCCTTATTCTCAGCATCAGCCTTGGCATCGTCATCCTCACCCTTGTGTACCAGCTCAGCTTCCAGGACATCAACGACCAGTACCAAACCAAAGTCCAACAACTGAACAAAACGTTCACGGAATTAACACAAACCAAAGTTATCATCAACAGAACAAAACAGGAATTACTCCTCAAAGTACTTAGGGAAGAGGACCTTAGCGGCCAATACCTCGACCTCAAGGAAGAAGAAGAACAAACATCAGCAGAACGCGACGAACTCTTCGATGTCAAAGGACAACTCGAAAGGCAGCTCTTAGACACCCAACGCGCACTCGTCGCAGAAAAACACCTCACCGCAGACCAAGAAAAAGAACTTAAAGATCTCAAAGAACGGGCACGCTCACGCCAAGAAGAAATCGACTCCTTAAAAGCAGAAGTCACAAGACTCAAGGCACAAGGATGCACATGAAGCCCATTCAAGAAGCGCTCACAGAACTCAGACACGCAATCGCATCCCTAGACCTTGTACTTCTGCTCTACGATAGCGCCTTCATCTTCCTCGGAGCAACCCTTCTTACCCTGCTTCTCAACCTTTACTGGGGCTTCGCTTTCATTCCAACACTTCTTTATGTCCTCTGGATTGGCCACAAAAAAACACAAGAAGACACCCTCCTCAGAGCAGAACAAACAACACCCGCACTTCAAGAAAAACTCAGGACAGCAGCAGACAACATCACTAAAGACAACGAGATCGTCCAAGCACTCCATCAAGAAGTCATCAAAGACCTCCATCATGTAGAAACAGCAAAGTTCATTGATTTTGATAAACTCAACCACAAAACTGGACTCCTCGTAGGACTGGCATTTCTCATCATCATCCTCGCTTACTTTGACGTGGGCCTCAACCTCCCAGAATTCACACAAAACATCAAAGAGCCACTCGCAGAACTCAAACAACGCATCTCCGGAGACGAGGTTCCTCTTCTCGATCGAACAGTCCCAGAAGGAAACCTCTCAGCAATCCTCGGCAACAAATCACTCGCACTCCTCGGAAAAAAGGAGATTATCATCCAATTAAACCCACTACAAAGCGAAATCAATCTCGAAGACATCAAGGAAGCACAGGCCCAAGACTTCAACCCACCCGCATACCCAAAAGAGATATATACTAGTTACGACGCAGCCTCTATAGAACGCCTGCCAAAACAACACTCAAAAATTATCAAAACTTACTTTGAAAAAATATCGAGGTGATCATGGTCTCGCTTAGCGAAGCACAAAAACGTTTTCAAGCGTTATTCTCAGAACTCGGGAAAGTCGTCGTCGGTCAAGAAGACGTGATTGAACAATTCTTAGTGGCAATACTCTCTAACTCTCACGCTATCGTCGAAGGCTATCCTGGCCTAGCGAAAACCTTACTCGTCAAATCCCTCGCAGAAACCATGGACTTAAGCTTTAGCAGAATTCAAGGGACGCCAGACTTACTACCCAGCGATATCACCGGCACTTACATCATTGACGAAAGCAAAGGAAGAAGAGAATTCAAATTCCAACCAGGACCAGTCTTCGCAAACATCATCTTAGTAGATGAAATCAACAGGGCACCACCAAAAGTTCACTCAGCATTACTAGAATCAATGCAAGAAAGGCAGGTTACTGTTGGCAACAGCACCTATAAATTAGAAGAACCTTTTTTTGTTCTGGCCACCATGAACCCCATTGAACAGGAAGGGGTATTTTTATTGCCCGAAGCCCAGAGCGACAGATTCCTCTTCAAAATAAAAATAAGCTACCCTGAATACAAAGACGAACTCGAAATCATCAACAGATTCACAGAGGGACGCGCAGTCACAGAACTCAAAAAAGTTTTTGACAAGGACATGATCCTCGGGCTTCATAGAATTGTCCGAGACGTGCCCATCGCGAACGACATCAAAAAATACGCTCTTGATATTGTAGCTTCAACACGAGAAAAGAAAAATCTCATTGAATACGGGGCGTCACCACGCGCAGCAATAGGACTTGTTCTCGCAGCTAAAGCACGCGCACTTTTACGCGGAAGAAAATACGTCAGCAAAGAAGATATCCAAACCATGGCTTACCCTGTCTTAAGACACAGAATTATTTTAAACTTCGAAGCAGAACGACAGAATTTAAGCGAAGACGACGTTATCAAGCAATTACTCAAGCAATAGTGAGCTGTAAAGTAAACGTCTGGAGTTTTGAACAAAAAATTAATTTTTCTTAACTATCAGCTTATTTTCTTTAATTTCAACTCCTAATTCCTGCCCTTCTTTCCATTTTAGTTCTTCCACGATATTTGGAGGGATAACTAAAACCCACTTAACATATTCTCTATCTCCGACTTTTCTAGAAAGTTGTTTTTGGAGTTTCATAATCTAAAGTATGTCTTGTTATATTTAAACCTTTAGGTACCAATGGCTCAGTAGAAAGTTAGAATAAAGACCGCTTGGCGGTCTTTAAGTATAAGGTTGTATCCGATGTATTTTCCGTAACAATTTCTGGCTTGTTGCCAGAATGTTCGACCACGAAGAGTGTGACCGAAAACCGCTTTGATTGTATGGTTGTTACTTTCTGAATGAGCTCGAAGTGTGTAGATTTTTGGAAGTCCTTTTCTCTTCAGCTTTTTTCGATGTTCTCCTTTGGTTTTCCAAATAGGAACTTCTAGATATTTTGGAGGAACGAAGGATCGTCCTCCTACACGAGCAATCTGCTCGTGAAAACGTTCAGCGTCAAATTCTTTGTCTCCAAGCACATTCTTATCAGCGAAGGATTCCAGAAGTTCTGGAATGTCTTTCATTCCGTGACGTTCCTTCGCGCGAAGGAACACGTCAGGTACAAGATCGCACCTAGGACAAACGACCACACTGACCTTTCTTCCTTTGTATTTTCGCATATCCCTCCCGATGCGAGCGCAATAACTAGCGCTTGGATTTGTGGTTTGAAAGTAGGTTGGATCTAAGCTTCTGAGTTTGTGTTTGCATTTTCCTGACTCTTGCTCTAGTTTACGCAAGAGTCTTGGAGGAAGGCGTTTGAACGCCTTCTCGATTGTTGTCCAATGCGGTTCTTCTTTAAGATTTAGGGTTTTAGATTCAATAAGGAAGGAGACGAAACGTCGATAACTTTTGTTTTCTATACAAAAGAAAACAAAGAACACACAGATGAGATGAACATCATATTTCTCGTTCTCTTTTTTACTCCAATGTTTTGGCACACCAAAACGGCTCACTAGCCGTCGCATCTGAGACGCAATATTCTTATAACTAAACACCTCTTTCATCTATTCCTCCT
>Ga0209542_10006672_pt1 | contig 22357 bp, 20 predicted proteins | sample RifCSPhighO2_01_FD_184028 | JGI IMG/M metagenome (GOLD analysis project Ga0209542, IMG submission 184028) | Soil microbial communities from Rifle, Colorado - Rifle CSP2_plank highO2_0.1 (SPAdes) (version 2) | ecosystem: Environmental > Terrestrial > Deep subsurface > Rock core/Sediment ... | reverse complement strand
AAGAATCTATCAGCAGTATTTGACGTAACTTCCTGTAAGGAAGAATCTCCACCTCCCCAATTAGGAAGTAAATCTTCAGTTGGACAAACTATCTTTGTTGCAGAAATGGTAGTGGAAGGAGTTTCTGGCTCTTCGGTAGACACATTAAAGCCTACACAGTAATAAGTATCTAGAGCTACTGGATTATTAATCCACTCCCAGTTGTCGTAACCTGCCACATCACTTCCACAATAAAACTCCGCTGAAACATTGTTATTATTATCGTCAGTGAAAGGAATGTATCCTGTCGGTAGAACTTCTCTCATTTGAATAAGAGATACATTTTCTACGGGAATGTTTACGGAATTTGTAAAAGTTTCCCATGGAGAATCAAGTTCACCTATTGTAGTTCCACCCGGGTTACTCTGATCCCCAGTAATTTTATATTGGAAGTCCCACTCTTCTAGGTGACATGAAGGATTTGCATTTAAGAATCTATCAGCAGTATTTGACGTAACTTCCTGTAAGGAAGAATCTCCACCTCCCCAATTAGGAAGTAAATCTTCAGTTGGACAAACTATCTTTGTTGCTACGACTGTTGCAGTATTATTTGATGGGCCCTCACATGTTTTACTTTCTACTACTAGTTTGTAGAGCAAACCAGCTGGGTTGGAATCTGTAGTGCCGCCGTCTTGAGCAAAGTTCTTAACTGTAATTTCTAGGGTGTTGTTTCCAGGATTGAAAGTTAAAGAATGATTGCTTAGAGAACTATAATTATCTTCTATCGCTAAGTTATTTACCACACTAGAACCATTCACCTTTATCTCATAACCATTATCAGCCGCGATTTCGATTTCTGCAGAAATAAAAGTCGTACCTGTTACGTTTATAGTTTTTGAGAATGTGAAATCATCGTCTAATGTAGGACTACTTACTGGATCTTCATACCAAATCCAATCTGCTCCGTCAACTACAGAAGAAGAAACCCAGCTTATATGTTCGAATCCTGTAGCAACTGCACCAGCATCAGAATCAGAACTAACAAAAGTCTGCTCATAAGGAGTACATTCTTGCACAACAATGGCACTAGCTGTGTTAGGCAACACGCCGACCATTGAGAACACCATTGAAAACATAACTAAAAACGATAATATTTTTTTCATAAAAATAAATTATAATAATAAAACTAAAACAGACCTTTAATTACTAAACCCTCTAAATTACTCAAAGAACCGATATATTAGTCTTGTATAATAAGACGTTTCAAGTAAAAAAAAATTTCATACCTAAACACAGCGTACCACTAATACTAGGTTGGTCAATGTCTGTTGTGGAAAACAGGTTCATAACTTACCGAGGCCTGTATTGCTTAAATTATATATATTTGATATGATTTTTTTGAAATTCTCCTATAAAAATAACACTAAATTATGGACGAATTCAATAAAACCCTAGAACAAGAATTAGCCCGCGGGGCGAAACTTTCCATTATTGATCTCCTTGACCTCATAATTAAACACGCCTCCCGAATCCACGCCTCAGACATTCACATAGATCCGCTGGAGAAAAGTATCCGAGTCAGGTTCCGAGTAGACGGCGTACTAGAAGACTCTCATTCCCTACCGAAAAATATTCACGGTGAAATAATTTCGAGAATAAAAATTCTTTCCCGTCTACGCACGGACGAACATCAAGCAACTCAAGACGGAAGATTCCGACATGTCTTTCCGGGAACAAATGAATTTCTAGATATTCGTGTTTCCATAGTTCCCACTTATCACGGCGAGAACGCCGTAATGCGACTCCTGTCTGACAAGGCTGAAAATTTAACTTTAGAAAATTTAGGTTTCAGCGAGAATGATAGGAGTAAAATTATACACGCGCTCAAGAAACCAAACGGCATGATACTAGCTACTGGCCCCACAGGCTCCGGTAAAACTACTACACTTTATACACTCATTAAGATGTTAAACTCGCCGCAAGTTTCTATTGTTACTATAGAAGATCCCATTGAGTATGCAATAAGTAATGTGGAGCAAATTCAAGTAAATTCTCATTCTGGAATAAGCTTTGCCAATGGCTTAAGAAGTATCTTGAGGCAAGACCCAAATATTGTAATGGTAGGTGAGATTCGAGACGCAGAAACGGCTAATATAGCTATTAATACTGCGCTTACGGGGCATTTACTACTTTCTACACTTCACACTAATGACGCCGCCACTACCCTACCCCGACTTCTAGACATGGGTATTGAGGAATACTTAGTAGCCTCCACGGTATCTATTGCCATCGGACAGAGATTGGTCAGGAAAATTTGTCCTGATTGTAAAGAAAAATACACTATGACAAACGCTATTAAGGAGAGTTTAAAAAATACCCCCATTGGTAATTTTCTGAATGAAAATCAAATATTTTATAAAGGTAAAGGATGCGATGCTTGCCATGGCAGTGGATATAGAGGTAGGACATGTATCAATGAAGTTTTGGTAGCGAGCGACCCAATCCGGGAAGCCATTCTACGGAAGGCGCCTTCGTCGGAAATAAAAGCCATTGCAATCCATCATGGTATGACTACCATGTTCGAAGACGGATTTAAAAAAGTTGAATCTGGAATTACTTCCATTGAAGAAGTTTTGCGTGTAGTGCACGAATAAAATTCATGAAAAATATTGTAAATTTATTTTTTACTAGAATGTCGATCAAAGAACAGGGTTTCTTTATTAAACGCCTTTCCTTCCTCATTAAGGCAGGAGTACCGGTGCTCGAGAGCTTGATCATTATTAAAGATCAGACTCGTAAGAAGAGTCACATAACCATGCTAGAGGTAATAATCGGGGATGTTTCAAGTGGTCAATATTTATCTACTGCTCTATCTAAATTCCGGCATGTATTTGGGGACTTTTCTATCAACATAATTTCTTTTGGGGAATCTACTGGCATACTTTCAGAAAACTTATCCTACCTAGCGGATGAATTAAAGAAGAAAAATGCTTTACGTAAAAAAATCTTAGGGGCTTTTGTTTACCCTTTAGTTATCGTGCTAGCTACTCTGTCCATCACTCTGTTTTTAATTATTTATCTTTTCCCTAAAATTATACCCGTATTTGAGAGCTTACATATGAATCTCCCGCTGTCTACTAGAATTGTAATATTTTTAAGTAATTTCTTGGTTGATTACGGACTACTATTGGCAGGATTTGGTGCATTTTCCATTATTGCTTTGATTGTGACAACGAAGAAGATATCAAAAATTAATTTTTTTATCACTAAAATAATAATGTTGATTCCCATCATTGGACCTGCGGTAAGGAATTATAATTTAACAAACACAACTCGCACTATGGGTCTGCTTTTAAAAAGCGGTATTACTCTAAGCGAGACCTTAGAAATAACTACCCGAGTATCTCTAAACCTTGTTTATAAAAAAGAATTTGAATCCATGACAGAAGTAGTAAATCGCGGGGAGCGCCTCTCTACCCACCTCGCCACCAATAGAAATTTATTTCCGGATGTCCTAACTCAAATAATTTCGGTAGGTGAACGAAGTGGAAATTTATCAAGCTCTCTTATCTACCTCTCAGAACTTTATGAAAACGAGGTGGAAGATTTAACAAAAAATATTTCAAGCCTAGTTGAGCCGATACTTATGATTTTTATGGGTATAGTGGTGGGATTTATTGCAATTTCTATAATTACTCCAATTTATAGTCTGACCCAAAACTTGCATGCCTAAAAGAGGATTCACTCTAATAGAAATTATTTTAGTTTTAGCACTAATGGGAATAATAATTTCCCTGACATCCTTTATAAGTATGAATAGCTACTATGGTTCTTCTTTTAGGACAGAACGTGATGCGCTAGTAGCAGCGCTCAGGCGCGCACGTAGTTTTTCTATAAACAATATCTGCCTAGGGAATTGTGATGGTGGCAAGCCACATGGAGTTCATATAACTTCTACCAGCTACACAATTTTCCAAGGTAGTACTTACGACACTCGAGACAGTGGAACTGATGAAATCATAAATATAGGGCCAAATTTAAAGATAACTCCTGGGGGTTTCACAGAGGTTGTTTTTTCGAATCTCTCTGGAGACGCCACTACCCTACCCTCTGATACCCACGAATTAACGCTCATAGATATGACCACTGGCAAGAATTCAATAATAACTATAAATAATTTTGGGCAGATTTCCTGGACGAATTAATTTCATATAATTAAAAATGGATAAAAAATATAAAAACTTAGATCCTTTTCAAAGATCAATATCTGCAGGATTTTCTACTCTGGAGCTACTTATTGCCATGACTATTCTGGTCATGGTTCTGTCTGCAGTTATTTTTGTAACCTTTGGTAATCAATCTTTACAAATAGACATTGAAGCAAATGGTGAAGCCTTAATAAAAGCGGAGGAGCTTCTAGAAGAACAGCAAGCGCTAGCCAGAAAAGATTTTAAAATGATTAACCCTAAAGTGGGAGTGCAAGATGGCATCTATCAAAAAACGATATCTGTTTCGACCGTAGATTACTTTACTAAAAAGATAACGAGTTCCCTCACCTGGAGCGCGGATAGATTCCGTCCTGGACGCATAGATCTGACTTCCCTCATAACTAATTTTGAAAACGCAGTGGGTGGTGATACTTGCTATTCTGTTTTATCGGGAGACTGGCAGGAACCCAAAATTGTAAATACTGGCACCACCAGCCTGCCAGACATCCTAGGGGATCCATCTGGTACATATTTAATAACAGATTTAGATAGTTACATAGGCAAGACCTATGTAACAGTAAAGGAAACTAGCCAGATAGTTGGCCCTAAAGATCCGGATTCGGCAAATAATGCTTCAGATGTCGGAACCCTGTCCTGGAATACCCCGGGGGTAATACCAAATATTTTAAATACCAGTGATAACTTGTATGCTACTAGCACAATGAATGGCACAGCCGCTACAAATTATCTAAAGGCAACCAACTTTAGCTTTTCTATCCCGAAAGGGGCTACAATTTTAGGAATATCAGTGGGAATTGAAAGAAGTAGAACCAGCGACATAGGCCCGAGTATTGAAATACGGGACAATGAAATAAAAATTATAAAATCAGATGGAACATTGGGCAGCCAAAATAAATCCAAAACAACCAATTGGCCTACCGCAGATACTTATACTTCTTATGGAAGTACCACTGACTTGTGGGGAGAAAATTGGACCGCATCCGACATTAATAATGCAAATTTTGGAGTGGCTATCAGCGCTAAAGGAATGTCTTCCTCTGGAAACAATAGAGACGCACAAGTTGACCATGTTCGCATTACCGTAAATTACATAAAACAATTCTATATTCTAGATACTTCAGATCCAGAAAATCCTACCGCGGTAAGTGAACTCATGACGACTCCGCTCGCACCTTCAGTTGGTGCAGGTTTTAATGCAGTAGCTGTGAATGATAACTACGCCTACATAGCGACAGATAGTTCAGTTGGACAACTAGAAATAATTGACATAAATTCTACTCCCTCAAAAGTAGTATCTACGTTAAAAATTGGAACTACTGGAACGAGTAAAGGAAATAGTATCTTTTATAAAAGTGGTTATGTTTATTTAGGACTCACTAATACATCTGGAGGACCCAAGGAGTTCAATGTCATTGATGTCCACAACCCTTCAAATCCTACCATCGTAGGGAACGCTACTATTGGAAATGGAGTAAATTCTATTTATGTTTTAGGTAACTTGGCTTATGTCGCGAGCCCAAATGCTAACAATGTTTTAGTTTTCAATGTCGCTGTTAATAAACTCTCTACGTCTATGACACCAGTCGGTAGCTTCTCCACCCCTTTAACACCTCCAGGTCCAAGTCAAAATCATGGAAAAAGCTTATACGTTGTTGGAGATACGATATACCTAGGCAGAACTTTGGGGACTAATGAATTATTTATACTTGATACAAAGAATTTACCAATCATTACGGAACTTGGATACCTCAATCAAACTGGCAGTGGTACCAGCATCAATAGTTTAATTGTGCGGGATTACTTAGCTTTTATTTTAAATACGGCAGGACAATTCCAAATCTTAAAGGTTGATGACCCGGATTCTATCGTTAGATACGATACAAACTCCATTACCGTACCCTCTGTCTCTGGCAACAATACTACAATGGATTGTGAAGGAAACTATTTTTACATTGGATCAACCGATGGAAGCAACAAGGGATCTATTACTATAATAACTTCATCCTGATGAAAAATAAAATTACTAAAATTTCTGGATTTTCTTTAATTGAGGTTATTGTCTATCTTGCACTTTTTGGAATCCTTATGGCTGGAGCATTTACAGCCGCCTATAGCTTACTGGAATCAGCCAACAGAGGCAATGCTGCAATAATCATGCAAGAAGAAGGAAATTTCTTACTAGCTAAAATCAACTGGGCACTCTCTAGTATCTCGGAAGTCAATTCCCCTACTCTTGATACATCTAGTCAAAATCTTTTAGTAACTAGCATAAATCCTGGAGTTGGTTCCATAGAAATTGAACTAAGTGGTGACAATATAGTACTCACGCGAGGAGGCATTACCGAAACCCTCAATAATACAAACATCAAAGCTAGCAACATGCTATTTACTTATGGCAGTAATGATTATGTAGAATGGCTTACCTCAAGTTTTACTTTAAATACCATGACATTGGATGGAAAAGCTATTAGCCAGAATTTTAAAAGTACAAAATATTTAAAGAAATAAATTATGAAACTTTTGGATAAAAATGGTTTTATAGCATTGATGGCAGTGATTATCATTTCAATTACCCTCCTCGGTGCTACTTTTGGCCAAAGTAACAATGGGTTTTTCTCACGTTTTAGTATTCTGGACAGTGAATATAAAAAGGTTGGACTAGGGCTGGCAGAGTCTTGTGTTCACATTGCACTACTTAAAATGGCTCAAGACTATAACTACAACTATCTTCTTGATCCAGACTATAGTCCTTCAGGGGGTGGGATAGTAATTTCCATAAATCCGAGCGCCAATCCCCCTACGGAGTGTATTATTAGGTCCGTATCTCTGGGCGCTGAAGATGCAAACCATAGAAAGGTAGCAACTATAGAAACAGAAGCAACTTACAATAAAACTTGGAGCAAGCTTAATGTCTCAGCGACTTTGCAAAATCCTGATTTTGCATTCGTATTCACTGGACCTTCTACGCCCGGATCTATTTCCTTAAAAAATATTGTCATAAATTCCTGGAGTGAAGTACCTTAAAATACCTACTGTTAAATGTCCACTGAACCCGCATATACTGTCTCAGTAGACAAGTAAAATAAAAACACCGTATCTAGTTAGATCGTATTTCTTATTCTTTAAACTAACTCTTTTAAGGTTCCTTTCTTAGTAACCTCGAGAATTTCTATAAACTTCAATATGCCCAATCTTTCCAAACCCTTAATGAAACTTAGAGGCAATTTAACCTTCCCCACCCAAACGCTCTTGTGTACTCTTTTAAAGCCTAGCGCTACCAATACTTCTCTCAATTTGTCACGTTCTCTGTTAAATCTATTTGGTAAATCGTAACTGACAATAATAAATTCACTTCCGACTTCTTTATGGAAATTGTTTTTATCCAACAATTTATCCCTGCGTAACAACTTTAGCCTTTCTTTGCCTTTAACAGAAATCAGAAGTTGATTGCTCTTATTTCTTTCTATTAACCCATCACTCTTTAGCTTGTAGAGATATTTCTGCAAAAATCTTCTCCTCTCTCGCAGGGCGAGGTAATTATTTCTTTTAATTTCTTCTGTTTTTATTTTTCTATGAAACTTATTGAGGCTTATTCCGTATCCTGATTTAACAAATACTTTAAGGAAATCACCCATGTCTAAACTTCTATCGTCTAAGAAATCTAAAATTTTATACATTGTTTCTCCGCGCATTTAAGCATTATATACACCATAGTTAAATCTGTCCACTGAGCCCGCATATACTATCTTGGTGGACAGGGAGATTGTACAAACAGATTACACTTAGAGATTACACATATTTATTACACCTTGTGAACAGCTTTGTGTTCTATGGCAAGGTGGGAGGAAATGTATTCTTTTGTACCGGCTCCGTCGGGACTGGCTATTTTTTTGCCGGGATTGAAAATATTTTTAGGATCAAAGATTTGCTTAATTTGTTTAAATATTGAAATTACCTTTGCCCCATACATCTTCTCTAAATATGGCGTGCGAATGAGCCCATCGTTGTGTTCTGCTGTTATCGAACCATGGTACTCTAGTACTAGATCATAGACCTTTTCTCCGAGCTCAAGAATTATTTTACCCGTCTCTGGTTTGGAAAAATCCATCAGTGGAATGACGTGGAAGTTCCCATCGCCTGCGTGACCCGCGATGGTATAGGTTAGGTTGTACTGTTCTAGAATTTCATTGAGCGCTGGAATAAACTTAGGCAAGAATTCTGGACGAACTATTATGTCATCAATAAATGGCGCCGTACGTCTACTCTTCACGTGTTTACGCAGTAAAGCAAAGCTATCCCGACGAATATCCCAATACTTACTTGCTTCCGACACGGATTTGGTTATGTGTACTTTTAATTTGAAGCTACTTATTCTCTCCACTAGCTTCTGACACTTTGCCTCCACTTCTTCAGGATTTTCTCCGGCAAACTCGACTAATAGAATTAGCTTCGGGAAACCTTTCCCACCCAAGAGACTCCGCAACATGATGGAAAATTCTGGCAAAAATGACCACATAAATTTTAGCATCCCAAATAGACCTTTATTCTTAAGAAAATCTGGGAAGAACCTCGCCGCGAGCTTCATGGTCTTGTCATCATAGGTCTCCAGTGTTTCCGGATTATCAACTAGAATCTCTCCCACCAGACGGCCCAGTGGTTCTAGGTCGTTCATCACAATAGCGACCAATTTAGAATATTTAGTATTCGGCACTAGACGAAAAGTAATCTCGGTAGCTATGCCCAGAGTTCCCTGGGAACCCACCAGTAATTTATTTAAATCGAAGACATTATCATGCAAAACATTCCAGATGTAGTAGCCAGCGGAATTCTTGTGCACTTTAGGCTTGGCTAATTTTATTTCTTCACCATGTTCTTGTATTAAATTATAAATGTTTTTATACACCTCTTCTGCTCCAGAAATTTCGTTCAGAGAAATAGGCTTGACTACTCGCTCTACTCCGTCAGCAAAAACAACTTTCGCTTCCATTACGTAGTCCTCTGTTTTTCCATATTTCAGAGTCCTCTCTCCCGCCGAATTGTTGCCAAACATTCCACCCATAGCATTGATACTCTTCGAAGCCGTATAACAAGGCAAAATTAAACCCTTTTCTAAAGTTATTTTCTCAAAGTCTCTATAAAACATTCCCGGCTCTACTGTGATGGAAGCCGGAGCAGAAAAATTAAGTCCGTGTCCTGACCCACTTCCAGCTAAAGCGGCGAGATTTTTCTGCTCCGGCTGGAATGCTATTAACTTATTCATGTGCCTAGAAAAATCTAAAATTATAGACTCCCCGATAGCTCCGCCAGACATGTCTGTACCAGCGCATCTGGCAGTAATGGAGAGCTCAGGATATTTCTGCTTGTTCTCCCCCACCCACTTTACTAAATTCTCTACATCTGTAGAGTCGAGCGGATAGAGCACGACAAGTGGACGCACTTCTAAGAGCGAAGCATCGTGCGAATATTTGGAAAGTGTTTCAGGACTGTCATCAACTTCCCCTTTGAAAAATTTCTTAATTTCTTCTTTCATCATCTTATTGACCTTTTCCCAGATGCGCCTCTCCTTTGTATTGTCCAAGGGTAGCCAGACTGTCATTCCTTGCGGCAAAAAGTAACGCATCTTGAGCGGTAGTTATGTCATCAGGATTTGCCGCCCAGCTCTCGAGCGCGTGGTCTTGGATTGCGCGACCGTAGGAAAAGGTCAGCGGCCATGGCAGTGATCCAAGCTTATGCATTTCTTGCAGCCTCATCGTGGCTTCTTCATCCTTTTGTCCACCGGAGAGGAAAACAATTCCGCCTATTTCTTCTGGAACTTTTTCTTTCAGACATTTTATGGTCATTCTGGCTATTTCAGCATGGTCAACAGTGATATCTGCACCTTGGCCGGGTAAAACCATATTTGTTTTTAAAATAATCCCCGGCAAGAAAACTTGCGCAGCCTTAAGCTCATCGAAAACTATCTGTAAATTCCGCGCAGTAACCTCATAACACTTTTCAATCAAATGATTCCCATTCATTAAAACTTCGGGTTCCACTAAGGGCACAATGTCATTATCCTGACAAGCTTGTACATATTTTACAAAAATCTGCGCATTGGCTTTCATACACACCTCGGACGGAGTAGTGTCTGTAATAGTATAAACCGCGCGCCACTTGGCAAATGTCGCTCCCATAGCTTTGTATTCCTTCAGCCGCGCGTCGAGGCCGATGAGCCCTTTGGTAATTTTCTCTCCTGGGTGATCCGGAAATTCCACCGGACCTTCGTCTACTTTAATTCCGATATCCAGCCCCTTTTCTTTCATAATAGATGTAAAGCTGCGGCCATCCAGAGCACTCTGACGGATTGTCTCATCGAAAAGAATATACCCAGAAATGTAGTCTTCAATGCCAGGAGTAGTGATTAGAAGCTCACGGTATTCCTGGCGCTTCTCAATCGTAGTAGGCACACCCAGAGGCTCAAAACGCTTGTTACAAGTGCTTAAGCTCTCGTCGATGGCGAGTATCCCCTTTGGTGGAGAGGTTAACCTTTTGGCTGTTTGTGCTAAAAATTCTTCAGTCATGAGTTTATTTACACCCGCCTAAGGACGGGCAAGTTTTTCTTTTAATAATTTAATAACAACTTGCGGATTCGCAGAACCGTTGGACTCTTTAATGATTTTTCCCACTAAAGACATTATGGCATTTTCTTTACCACTTTTGTAGACACTAACCACATCTGGATTTTCAGTTATTATCTTTTCCACTATTTCCTTCAAGACTCCTTCGTCACTTGTTTGGAATAAATTATTTTCTTCGGCAATCTTTTTAGGTGATTCATCATTAACTACAATCCTGCCTAAAATATCCTTAGTGGCACGTGAAGAAATTTTACCTTCGCTAAAAATAGTCACAAGTTCGGCAAAGTTTTCTACACTTGGAAGCTTAGCCTCTTCGTTCGACTTTTTTATCCCTAAATAATCCGAGGTAACAAAATTCGAAGCAATCTTAGCTTTATCCTTGTCTCTCAAAATTCCAGCGACACCTTCAAACCAACTACCCAGTACTGGGTCATTTATATAAACCTCTATATCCTCAGCTTTAATGCCAAAACCTTTTTCGTACCGAGCGCGCTTGGCTACTGGTAGCTCAGGTAGCGCCTGCTTCATGGCTTCTAAATCAAATGCCTCATGGAGCTTCATCTTCGGTAAATCCGGATCTGGGAAATACCGATAGTCCTCACTCGACTCCTTAGACCGCTGAGAAAAAGTGCTCTGCTTGTTTTCATCCCAGCCCCGAGTCTCCTGAATTATTTCCGCGCCTTTGCCATCATCTAATAACTCTTGCATACGTTCGAGCTCATATTTTATCGCGCGCTCTACACTTCGGAAGGAATTTAAATTTTTTACTTCTACTTTTGTGCCTAGCTTCTTGGGGTCTGAAGACAGTGAGACATTTGCTTCCACTCGCATTTCCCCTTTCTCCATGTTTGCTTCCGAGACTCCCAAGTACCACAAAAGTAACTGATACTCCTTAGCAAATTTTGAAGCAGCCTTAGCTGTTTCTTCCACACTCTTAAATGTATGCGCTTCCGTCACGAGCTCCATAAGAGGCACTCCAGCGCGGTTGAAATCCACAAGGGAGAAACTTGCCCCGCCCCCGGCGGGGTCACTTCCAAAATGCTTATTGTTCGCTGTATCTTCCTCAAGGTGCACCCTCGTAATAGCGAAATCCGCCAAGTGCCCACTAGAAACTATTGGAAATTTGTATTGAGAAATTTGATACCCCTTAGGAATGTCTGGATAAAAATAATTCTTGCGGTCAAATTCCGTAAAGTCAGCCACACTCCCATCTATGGCAAGTCCCACTTTTATTACGTGTTCTATAGCTTTTTTATTTATTACCGGCAAGGCTCCCGGGTGCGCCATACAGACTGGGCAGATATTTATATTTGGTTTTTCTTCATCTGGATCGTTCTTGCAACTACAAAACATTTTGGTGTTTGTTTTCAGTTCCGCGTGAACTTCCAAGCCCACAGTATAGTAATACTTCTCCGATGTCTCTGACATAAGTGTTAAAAGTATATCACAGCAACCCCAAAAATGTCTAAATGGGCTTTTGTTTATGTTCTCGTACGATTTTGCCGTCTTCCAGATACACTATTCGATCGCAATACTTTGAGTATTCTTCTTCGTGGGTCACCATGACTATGGTCTGCCCTTTACTGTGAATTTCTTTAAAAAGTTCAATGATAGAATTACCAGAAACAGTGTCTAGGTTTGCGGTAGGTTCATCGGCAAATAAAATTTTAGGACTGTGAGCCATAGCTCGGGCAATAGAGACTCTTTGCTGTTCCCCTCCGGAGAGCTGGCTTGGCTTGTTCAGTATGCGGTGAGCGAGGCCTACTCTCTCAAGCATGTTTTCTGAAATTTTCTTCGCCTCAGTCATCGACTTGCCTTGCATAAGGAGTGGTATCATCACATTTTCACTTGCAGTAAGCTCTGGGATGAGCGCGTAATCCTGGAAGACGTAGCCCAACATACCAAGGCGCAAATTAGTCCGCTCTTCGGTGGTTAATTTTTCCGTATTGATATCATTTAAAATAATTTCTCCAGAAGTAGGATGATCCAAAAGTCCAATCTGATACATGAGGGTAGACTTGCCGGCGCCCGACTTACCCATGATGCCTAGGAATTCCCCTTCGGAGACTTCAAGGTCAATGCCGCGCAACACTGGAGTCTCCATATCCTTGGTGCCGTATATCTTATATAAATTTTTAATGCTGATGATATTGTTTTTCATAATTTTATTTTTAGCGTCCTAAGATACTATCTAAGGTATTCTTCTTCACGATTCTTCTAGCTGGAATGTATCCGGCAATTATTGTTACAAAAAGAAGCAAGAAGAACTTAAACAACGTGCCGTCCACTGGCGCTACTAGTATTCCGTCCGAGAAAGGAAAGTCGAGTGGATACGCATTAAAGAGAGGCACAAGTAAAACATAAATGATAAAGATACCGAGTAGTCCTCCGAGTGAGGCATAAAAGATGGATTGAATTATATATGAAATCTCTATAGCTCTCTCGGATATTCCGATACCTTTCATGATTCCAATATACTTTCTACGAGTCACCGCATTAATGAAGATAACGATGAAGATAGTGATGGATGCCACCACAATGCCCACTGCACCGATCACGTTTCCAAGTAGTCCGAAGGCTAGCCTAATTTGATTTAAAAAGTCTGGTATAGCCTCGGTTGCCGTCTGGATCTTGCCATCGCTAGCAAAGCCCGATGCCACTAAATTACTTTTAACTTGGTCTCCAGTGAGCGTAGAGGTAGGCGATATGCGCATAGCGAATTCATTAGCATTGAGTCCCGGCCTATCCACCAGACGCCAGAAATCATCCTTGGTCATAAAAGCTCGCAGGGAAACTTGGTCAACTTTTGTATCCAGTATTCCTTTCACGATAAATGTTTTAGTATTTTCTCCCACACTCACCTTAACTTCATCTCCCGGATACACACCCTCGAGTGAAGCGAAGAAATCCCCGAAGCCTGCTGAGTATCTATATAGTAAGTTTGCGCCAATTAAAATGTAGCCACTTTCCGATTCATTTAAAAACTCTCCTTCCACCACGAATTTAGAAATTCCAGAGAGGTCTTCTTCATCCGCAAGCGTGAGTCCAGTAATCTGCGTACCTGCAACATCCTGCAATATATCGAAGTCGCGTCTGGTTTTATAATTGGCTTCAATTTGGCCAGACTCTAAATAACGAACACTCAAGTCCTGTATGCCGAACATAGCACGGATGGTGCTCTCAATTTCATGAGAATGGCCTATGTCTTCTTCCCCAGAGAGAGTGGTGATAATAACATCTCCGGTATATTGCTCTTTGTTCGCGCGATTTGCTCCTTCAATCAAGCCGATCAAAATACCTGAAACAACGACCAAGTTTAAGAAGGTAAGCATCATGATAAACACGATGAGTACCGTGGTGGCTATGTTGGAGCCCTTGATTTGTCGCTTAGCTAGAAACCATCCAACTCTTAATACCTTGGTCCATTTATTTTTCATCGGTATCAGTTACTAACTTCTCTCCAATATTTAATCCTGAAATTATTTCAACCATGCTGTCAGAGCCAGTAAGCCCGATAGTCACTTCCCGCTCTTGCGTAGATCCATTTGCTGTAATTACGTCCACAAAGTTTTTATTTTCAACTTTCCTAATTAGATACAATGGAACAGCGATGACATTAGCCTTGCTTTCAAGCACAATGATACCCTTGGCGTTCATTCCAGTTTTAATTCGGACATCAGACTCTAGCTCCACAAAAGCTTCATATACTGGCACACCGTCTATTTCAGTTTCTCGGCTATTCACAGTTGTAAGTGATCCAATAAATTCTTCCCTTGGCAGCGCGTCGATGGAAATTTTTATTTCTGCCCCTGGTACAAGCTTCGAAACATCGAGCTCGGAAACTTGCAGCACTACCTCGAGATTGCTCTCTCCTAGAATTGAGATGACTCGCTCCCCAGTAGATGCATTCTCCCCTACTTCTTTTTCGATGTTTGTAACCTTGCCGGCAAACGGCGCGTAAATAGTATTCTTGGTAATTTCTGCTCGGATCTTTTGTACTTCAGCTTGAGCTACAGAATTCCCGCCATCATTTTCCGTCAAAAGTTTCTTGTATTCCTTCTCGGCCGCTTTTATTGCTAAATCTCTTGCATCATTCGCCTCTTCATAGGCGTTTAAATTTGCGGTATAAGAAGCGCCAGCCTTGTTTGGTATATCTAGAAACCAAACAGTGTCCTCATAGTCATCCGGTTCTCCAAGAAAAGAAATATAAAGTCCTCGTGATCCGAGCGGAGTTGCGCCAGATTTATGAATCATTTTTGTTGTACTTTCCAAGCCTGTAGTTCGGATGGTAGGTTTTGAATCATTTATACTTACCATATCAATACGTACTCGATACTGCCCAGCCACCCCAGTGTATGCCCCACTAATTATTGGGGGGTCCATCTCATAGGTGGAAGAATTGGATACCAGCTCCAGGTCGGCGGAGAGCATTGCTCGTTCCGCGTTTTGCACCTTTGTGTTCTCTTCGGTGGTAACATTTTCCAGTTCCTCTTCTGCCGCCTTTAGATCCACATCGGAAGTTTTAGAATTTAATTCTTTGATTTTTAAATCAGCTAAAAGGTCACCTATTTCTAGCTGCGCCAGTACCTGACCTTGAGCAACTTTTTGATCATTCTTTACCGAAATTTTAGCAAGTCTACCCGTAGCCGCAAAGCCTAAATCCGCTCTGTTGGTTGTTTGAATCTTGCCGGAAAGTATCACAGACTGCTCTATATTTGCTTCTTTTACCAGATAAGCCTCAGTGCTATTCCCCCCGCCAGTAAACACAAAATAGAGCACAGCTAGCAAGACCAGAAGCCCGATTATCAAAGATTTTTTGTATTTTTTAACAATATTAAGTATATTTTTCATATATTTTTTATCTTATCATAGAAACCCTAATTATGTAAAAAGGTATATTGTTACGCCTTTAAAACGCGGGTTAATTCTTTCTTGAAGTCTTTTATCATCTTGTCGTCGAACAAAGAGAGCACGAAAACTTTTTTATCTAATTTTTCAAAAGCTTTCATTGCTTTAGTGATAATTTTAGGATCCGTAACTACGTCGGTCTTAGTAAGAATAATTATTTCTTCTTTAGCTGACAGTCCGTCACTGCCGAGTCCGGCGCTTTTATCATACTTGGTGAGCTCTTTACGGACTTCTTTGTAAGTTTTAAGCATATTCTCGTTTTCAAAGGATACTAAATGAGCGAGCATCTTGGTGCGCTTGATGTGACGTAGGAATTTAACCCCGAGGCCCTTACCTTCCGACGCACCTTCAATGATTCCCGGAATGTCAGCCAGAATATACCCGTAGAAATCTCCCAAATTTGGATCAAGAGTAGTGAAGGCATAATCCCCCACCTTGGATTCCGCATTAGTAATAGAATTCAGCAATGAAGACTTGCCCGCGTTCGGTAAGCCGACTAGTCCTAAGTCCGCAAAGAGTTCGAGCTCGACTTTGAAATTGCCACGTTCACCATCTTGGCCTTCACGTGATTCCATCGGAGTGGTATTTACAGAACTTTTAAAATGTTCGTTGCCAAATCCGCCGTAACCCCCACGTAGAAGCAAAACTTTCTCACCTTCGGTAAGCAGAGTCCACTTTTCTTCTGTTTCTAAATTAGTAATAGTAGAGCCGATGGGAAGTTCTAAAACAAAGTCTTCACCACTCTTGCCATGCAAACTCTTCTTGCCTCCATCTTCCCCTCGAGAAGCAACGAACTTTTTCTTCGCTTTATATTTCGAAAGTATATGCACATCTCGCACCGCCAAAGCAAAGAAGTCACCGCCCCGGCCACCGTCCCCGCCTGCAGGGCCCCCTTTTGGTACGAATTTTTCCTGGCGCCAACGCACTACACCATTACCCCCTCGGCCAGCCGAGGCTTCAATTGTTAATTCATCGATAAATGCCATAATTAATTTTACCCCATAGGTCTTGCCTATGTATTTCTAGCAAAACCTAGGGTCGTTTAAGATTCTAGCGCAATTTGGGCTAATTTGATAGCCCCCTCCTTGGTTTTAGATACAACCATGTATAGTCCTTTATGACAAAACACTGCGTCACTAACTCCTGTAATTTTTTGCAATTCTTCCTCACGGACTCCACCCCAAGCAGTAGGAAAATCTTTTCTGTTTTTAAAACTTTTTGGATCATTACGAACAGCCTTTGCGCCCCACCAACCGTTAGTCTTTCTAGGATACACTATAAATAAAGGCTCGGAAAATTCATTTAGAACATACTGACAAGGATAATTCTTGTCCAAAATAATTATTTCTTTATCTTTTGTGTTTTTATAGATTTCTAGAACTGCTTCTTCGGCCAAGATAGCATCCTTTGCTTGAATTATTTCTCGTAATAAAACTTCCTTTGCTATCGCTACACTTTTTAAAAACATGTCATTAATATTTAGATCTTCTTCTCGCCAAGTGGGCTCCATTGTAAAGAAAACATGTTGTAGAAAGTATGGTGATACTTCTTTATAATTATTTGTTACTAAGTTCATTCCATTGTCCCAAGCATCTATGGGTGCAATGAGTTTCCTGTCTATTAAATCAGCCGCTTTCGTACCACCACACAATTCTGCGCTAAACTTTTTCCAAACCAAACCTATAGACGCATACTCTATTTCTCCTTCTCCGCTCCGCTTTCCTGCACCACCAACTTGATGATGATCAAATCTATTTTTATCAGCATCATAAATGCCACCTATGTCAAATATATAATCGCCATTTTTTATTATTTCTTCGTCGCGGGTGCGGATTATTTCAAACACCTCGCCTTTACTCTCAAGCATGATGGAGAGTGTAGCCGCGGCGAAAATATCATCGGTGTGAAAAGATCCATCATGAGTAACTAATTTAATCATAACTAAAAAAGAGAATCCGCTACTTCTTTCACGACCGAGCCATCTGCCTTGCCTTTCAAATCCTTCATTAGTGCCGACATCAACATACCTTTTTTACTAACATCAGTGATTGATAATTCTGCCTGTTTGGCTTTGGCAAATTTTTCTACCTCGCGCCTGTCCATCATCTTAGGCAAATATGTTTCGAGTATAGAGAGCTCAGCTTCTTCTTCTTTAACCAAATCTTCCCGATTCCCCTTTTTAAATTGCTCAATTGAGTCCTTTCTCTGCTTAGCAAGCTTGGTTATCACTGCCAATGCCTCTTCATCTGTGAGCATTTCCTGTGGCTTTTTATTTTTAGCCACCAGTTCATTTGTAAAGGCGACGGACATAGCGCGATACGCCTTGAGCTTTAGTGCGTCTTTGGCCATCATCGCTTCTTTGATTCCACTTTTTATTTGTTCATGTAACATGGCTGAATTGTACCAAATTTATGTTAGAATATCCAAATGCCTAAAACAATATTTTTTGACACGGAAACAACAGGCAACACGGAAAACGATTTCCTGTGCCAAATAGCATACAAAACCGACGAGGAAGAATTTACCGCGCTATATAAACCTGAAATAAAAATCCCCCCAGAAGCCTCCGCCGTGCATCACATCACGAATAAAATGGTAGCCGACAAGCCTTCATTTAAAGATAGCGGCGACCGCGAAAAGATTAAAAAACTTTTTGAAGACAATAATTCAGTCGTGGTGGCGCACAATGCCCCCTTTGACTTGATGATTATTAAAAAGGAAAATATCCTTCCTCTGCGATTTATCTGCACACTCAGGGTCGCTCGGCACTTGGATCCGGAAGAGAAGATTGATAGATACAACTTGCAATATTTACGCTACTTACTTGAGATAGAAATTGATGCTACTGCGCACGACGCACTGGGTGACGTGCTGGTTTTAGAGCAACTCTTTGAACGCTTAAAGAATAAAGTCATGGAAGCTAAAAGACAGAACGCTAGTGAGGCGTTAGAGGAAATGATAGAAATTTCTTCACACCCTTCCCTCTTCCGAAGTTTCAAATTTGGCAAGCATAACGGCAAACAAATAGAGGAAGTGGCTCGCATTGATCGCGGGTACCTGGAGTGGCTACTGACTCAGAAGCTCGATGGAGATGAAATAGATGAAGACTGGATTTATACTTTGAGGCATTTTTTGGGTAAATGATGTTAGAATAAAGGTATGCAAATTCTTTGGATAATACTTGGAGTTCTTAGCGGAATCACTTTCGCTTATTTAACTTATTTAATATGGGGGAGGAAAAAAGAAACCGGTGAAAAAACCGACACCGGGCTCAACCTTATACTGACTCAAATCAACGAACTCTCCCGAACTGTAGATAACAAAATCGGTGAGTCCCACAAGCAAGTAAACGAGAGTTTAAAATTCCACTCCAGCGAATCCAATAAAATTATCCGCGATGTGACGGAACGTCTGACTCGCCTTGATGAAACGAACAAGCAGGTCATCTCCTTTGCCGACCAGTTGCAGAGTTTAGAAAATATTTTAAAAAATCCGAAGCAACGCGGAGTCCTGGGCGAGTATTATCTAGAAACATTACTTAAAAATACCATGCCCCCAGGGAGTTACGAAATGCAGTATAAGCTTGGGAAAAATGAGGATGAAGAAGACTTGATCCCTGATGCTGTCGTATTCGTAAGAGAGAAAATAATTCCTATTGATTCAAAGTTCTCACTCGAAAATTACAATCGCATCATCGACGAACGTGACCCTGTCGAGCGCGAGCGTTTAGAGAAAATTTTTGAAAGCGACTTGAAAAACAGAATTACAGAAACTGCAAAATATGTCCGCCCAGAATTAAACACCTTAGGATTTGCCTTTATGTTTATCCCCCATGAAGCTATTTATTATGACTTATTGATCGGCAGAGTGGGTAAAGACGAAAACGAAAATTTAATCCAGCGTGCCGCCAATAAATACAAAGTTATCATCGTGTCCCCTACTTCCTTCCTCGCTTATTTGCAAACTGTTTTGCAAGGCTTAAACGCATTAAAAATTGAAAAAGAAGCATCAGAAATTATAAAAAGAGTTGGAGAACTCGGTAAACATTTAAAGTCTTATGATGAATACCACAACAAGCTTGGGAACGCTCTAGGTACGGTGGTAAACCATTACAATGCTTCAAACAAAGAACTTAAAAAGATAGATAAAGATGTATTGAAAATCGCCGGCTCCTCCCCTGCACTCTCTCTCTTGGAAGTAGAAAAGCCAAAAGTTGAAGATTAAAAAAAACTAATGACTCGGCTTTTTGTTATAAAACAAAATACTTAAAAGAAAAGAAAAAATTATTACTGCAAAGATACTTAGAATGGTATTTACAAAGTCTGAAACGGCAAGCCATTTGTCCCCTACCATATAACCCAAGCTTAGAAAAAATGAGGCAAAAACAAAGTTACCTATAACATCAACGATGGCAAAGCGCAAAAGGGAAATTTTTAAATATCCGGAAAGGAAATTCACCGGCGTGCCGAATATGCCAATAATGCGGGAAATAAAAATGGATATATTGGTATGAGCTTGAAAGAATTTTTCCAGACGTAAGAAAAAAGGGTACTTTTCTACATATCTATCTCGAAGTATAGCGTGACCGTATTTCCGGAAAATGAGTACCGCCGCCATGTCCCCGATGAGGTTGGCGGTGATAGAAATCATTAAAGCCAAAACTATATTAAAGTCTCCTTTAATAGTAAGAGCTCCGATAGCCGTCAGCAGTATGTTCATGGGTATCGGCACGCAGAAGCCTGCCAGAAAGACAATTATGAAAAGAGTGGTGTATTTATATAAAAGAAGATATGAGAGGAAAAAGTTTACGACGAATTCACTAAAGAATAACCCGAACAAAAAGAGCAATAAGAGAACACCGGCAATGATCTTCAGATAGCGCGGATTTATAACGTCGTGCATGAAATTAGTTTAACATAAAAGATTCTGTGACTCTAATAAAGAATTAGAGCGTCCAGAGTTAAATGAAACTAGCTATGACTAGTATTACTCCAGCTCCTAAAAGACATCCAGCCATCTTCCCAACTGCTGAACCTAGCATTGTTCGCTCTTCTAATATTTTCTTTTCTCGCAGTTTTTCAGCGATTTCACCCTCAAAAATTCCAGCGATACCATCAGTAATAGAATTACCTACCACTCCACCGATAATTGCTCCAGTCACACCAGCTACTTCTCCACCAATCACTGCCATAACGGCCAGGATACCGTTATCAACTAGTCCAAACACGATATCCGGCCAGACATGCTCTAAAGCAATTTTTGAGAACTTTAAAAAAATAAGACACAACAGACCTAGACCAAATACAGTCCAGCCTATAATTTTTACATCATATACAAAATAAGCACTGATAGAAAATATAATAATGCAAAGTACGAGAACTTTTATTAAAGCAACAACAAAATTCTTCTTCATGGTTTTTTATTTTTTAAGTGAAACGAACCCAATGTAAACAGCACAGACTACTCCTATTAGCACAAAAAGAGTGATGTACTGAGAAAAAACTTCGTGCCAATACGCACCGACTGCAAGACCAAAAGAAAGTAGCGCTAATTTTAATATTCCAACCTGCCACCAACTATATGTGTAATTTTTAAATATATTCATGGATATATTATATCACAAGATCGGTGACTATGCCGGGACCGGCTTTGCTTTATCGAACCTTACAGGCTCAGTACACCTTTTTGTAGCGGTGACTCTACCGGGAATCGAACCCGGATTTAATCCTTGAGAAGGACTCGTCCTAACCGTTAGACGATAGAGCCTAAAAGATACTTAGCAGAATATAACATTTTTTTATAAAAAATACAGCTTAGCTTTTCCTAGTAATTGTGAGATAATAAACATGACTAACTTGGTTCTTGCTTCTTGCTCCCGGGGGTATCGCATGACGTCGTCTACAATCCTGATCGTCGGAGTGTTCGTGTTCAGTATCTTGGCGTTCGCTCCGAGATGGCCCATCATGAGCGATGGATGGCGATTGGCACTAATCGCGGTCAGTGTCAGCACCTTCGCCATCATCGGGGCATTCCTGCGGAAGCGGGACAACATGGGCCCATAAGGCCCTTATCTTCGGACCGGCACACTACCAGTAGAGTGCCGGTCCGAAAAGTTTTTACCCAATTTTTTGAATTTTTAAATTTATTCTTTCTTCAGCCATTCCGGATCTTGCCGCACGAGAAGTTTAAATTTATTTTTTTGATCCATTAAAATCTCACCCACTACCCGCTCCATACGCATACCCTGGGAACCTTTAACTAGCACTAAATCCCCTTTTTGTATAAAAGTTTTTATAAATTCCCCAGCCTCCTTTGAATTCGTAAATTCAAAAATATTCTCTTCACTCATTCCAGATTCCTGAGCGCCTTCTTTAATAGCTTGTGCGCGCGGCCCCACTACTACCAGTATATCAACACTTTCTTTCACTAAATTGCCAATGCTTTTATGTGCTTCAATAGTGTACTTGCCGAGCTCTAGCATGTCGCCTAAAACAGCAATCCTTCGACCCATGCATTTCACCCCGCTTAAAGTCCGGAGTGCAGACTCGCAGGCAAAAGGAGAGGAATTGTAAGTATCGTCCACGATGAGCGTGTCATTTATGCCATGGAGTAGCCGCATACGCC
>Ga0209542_10006671_pt1 | contig 22358 bp, 18 predicted proteins | sample RifCSPhighO2_01_FD_184028 | JGI IMG/M metagenome (GOLD analysis project Ga0209542, IMG submission 184028) | Soil microbial communities from Rifle, Colorado - Rifle CSP2_plank highO2_0.1 (SPAdes) (version 2) | ecosystem: Environmental > Terrestrial > Deep subsurface > Rock core/Sediment ... | reverse complement strand
TTTTGCAAATTCACACTGATATTTTTTCGGTATATTTCAGAAAGGAATCATTTAATAATTACCTACGTTTATTTGGCTATTGGCTAGGGGCTAAGCGAGCACGTTCTATTAGGGTAGTTTCTAAGCGCATTGCTAGGGGACTTATGAAAAACTGGCACGTGTTGGGCAAAAAGATTACAATCCTGCCGATTTTCGTAAACAAAGAGCGCTGGCAAGAATCGCGAGCGGGAGTAAATTTACACAGAGAATATCCAGAGTTTGATCGCATTATCCTAATGGCCTCGCGCATAACTGTCGAAAAGAACTTTCCCCTTGCCCTCAAAGCTTTTGCACTTGTGCGAGAGCGCTATCCCAATACGGGCTTGGTGATCGTGGGCGACGGGCCACTACGTCAAGAAATAAAAGGCCAAAATGTTGTAGTTAGACCGTGGGAAGATAACATATCTTCGTTATACAGATCATCTGACATATTCTTACTCGCCTCTAATTACGAAGGCTATGGTCTGACACTCATTGAGGCAGCACTTTCTGGCACGCCCATTGTGACCACAGACGTGGGAGTTGTGGGAGAAATTATAAAGGCGCACAATGCTCTTATCGCGCCAGTAGGAGATGCCCGTAGATTGGCACAACATATTATATTTCTTTTTCAGAATGATAAAGCGCGAATAATGATGCAGGAGCGGCTATTGAAAGTGGTCAATAAGTTGCCAGATAAAGAAACATATCTAAAGCTCTTAAAATTAAGCTGGCAAAAATGCTAAACCACGCAAACTTGACATCTGTCAAGTCCGGGTATATACTCAACCAAGATTCACCGCCACTTTGGTGGCAAGGAGGGAGTATGTATCTGCGCTGTGATGGCTGTACTAACATTCTGTTTTTCCCAGATAACAAGGAAACCCCGGGTGATCCTTGCTATACCAACAACGCAAGCCTCATTTGTGGTGTGTGCTGGGATTATGGCAGGAAATTCTCCGACAGAACATCAGAGGAGGTAATTGTCGCCAAGCAAAAGGAACGCCGTGGTGAAGTGGCCATTCTGTTCCTCAAGGTCAAGCTCTTGAAGGATAGCCTTGGTGCGGTGACGAGTATTCGCGAGATCGGGAACATGGCCAAGCAAGCCGGAGTCCCGACCGAGGAGGCAAAGGAGTTCGCGCAGTGGTTGCTACGCGCCATCATCGATGAGGCCTTCTCGAAGGAGGGATCGAGCTTCAAGGGTGGCGTCTCCAAATCAGGATACATAGAGCCTAACTCCTCGTAAGGCCTGGGCCTCGGGTCATCTGCCAACTGGCGGACTCCCGGGGCCTTTCCTATTACATACACAAGAACAGATTCATGGTTGTAGATGGTACAATAATTACATGAAGCTACTGGTCCTTACTCAGAAGGTGGATATGGGGGATAGTAATTTAGGATTTTTTCATAGTTGGATTTTTGAGTTTGCCAAACTTTGCTCACAGGTTACGGTAATTTGCTTGCAAGAAGGCTCACATGATTTGTCGGCTAATGTCAGTGTAAAAAGTCTTGGTAAAGAACGGGGGACTAGCAAACTCTCCCAAATTTTACATTTTATGTTTTACATTCTACATTTACGTCATGAATATGACGCAGTGTTCGTCCACATGAATCCGGAGTATGTTATTTTAGGAGGATTATTTTGGAGATTATTGGGCAAAAAAATAGCACTCTGGTACACACACAAGCACGTAGATCTTAAACTTAAAATTGCCGAGAAGTTCGCAAACATAATTTTCACAGCGTCATCAGAGAGTTTCAGACTAAAGAGCAAGAAGGTTGTTGTGACTGGGCATGGTGTTGATACCGAATTCTTTAGTCCCGGACCAAAACATTTTAGGGGTCACAGAATTGTCACAGCCGGACGAATCACACCCGCTAAGCACATTAAGGAAATGATTGAAGCAGTTGGACCAGATTTAATCGTAGCCGGAGTGCCTATCACCCCAACTGATTATATTTATGCTAAGGAATTAGAAAGTAAAGCGAATTTTATCGGTTCGGTTAGTTATATGCCCGATTTCTATCGCTCGGCGGACCTCTTTCTAAACTTAAGCACTACAGGTAGTATAGATAAGTCTGTGCTTGAAGCGCTTGCTTGTGGAACTCCTGTCCTGACAACAAACGAGGCTTTCAAGCAAGTGCCACAAATTTACACAGAGCTTACCAATCTTTCACAAGCTATAAAAGATAATCTTGATAAGCCCCAGCCTAGTTTGCGAGAATGGGTGATCAGAGAGCACAGTCTAAAGCGATTGATACCGCGTATAATCCATGAACTCTCGTAATATTCTAGTTGCAATTTTGACTCTTGCTTTTATATTACGTATTGTCGGCATTACATACGGTTTGCCACTTACCGTGGTGGCTGATGAGCCTGCTCACTTATATGGCGCTCTACAAATGCTTGAGACGAGCACACTCATCCCCGGGCTACATCCAAACGAGTTCTTACAAAAGTTATATTTTCCGCCATATCTCTCATATATTTTTTTGCCGTTTATCGTAGTAGTTCTAGGCATTTGGTTTATATTTAGTCATATTTCTATCGACGTATTCAAACTTATCGTGGCGCTTGATCCTAGTTACCTGTTTCTAACCATCCGCTTTCTTAGCGTACTGGCAGGTACGATAACAGTCTATCTAGTTTATAAAGCGGCCAAAAATATTTTTAATGAGGAGAAACCGGCGCTCCTGGCAGCCACAGTTCTTGCGCTATCTTTCCTGCACGTCAATTTCTCACACTGGGGTAGACACTGGTCGTTCGTGACGCTCATTTTCACGCTAATAATCTGGGCTCTTTCTCGTGCTGACGTATCTCTAAAATACAAATATCTATCAACCGCACTTCTCACCGGGATTGGCTTCGGTATAAATTATCAGGCCGGTATTGCCGCCGTCCTCATTTTGCTATGGTTCTTGTTTATAGATAAGATTTCTTTCTTGCGGGCCATAAGAACAAAATGGGTTTGGGAAGTTGTGACATGCTTCGTGATATTAATCGGCATTGTCGTTGCTTTGTACCCCCAGAATCTATCAGTGATATCCCCAGCATCAGTGGCGCGGTACAGTATTGATGAGCCGGCTGGACTATATGGTTTTCTTTGGAGTTATTATTTCTATCTAAAGCAATTATTCCTTGCCGAACCGGCCTTTCTGCTTGCCTTCTTAATCGGACTTATCACGAGCTTGCGAAACAATGTTTTGAGGCGATTCACATTAATCTCAATTATATTTATTTCAATTTACATTGCCGTATTCTATTTTGTTTTTCACCTTCAGGGTCGCTATATTCTAATGCTCTATCCACTTCTCGCAATCATAGCAGGGTTTGGTTTATCGAAAATATGGAAATGGCCAGCACTTGTTTTGCTTGCGATGATGTTTATCACCGCACTGCGTTTCGACCAACTCTTAATCAAGAATGACACGCGTGTACAAGCACGTGAATGGATTTTCGAACATGTGTCAGAGCAGACTAAAGTAGCAGTACTGGCCCGTCTCGCCCGTTTGCCGAGTACACCCGAAGCAATTACTGAACAGGAATTACTTGATAGAGAATCGTTGCGCAAGATTGACCAAGCCGAACGGACACTACCTCCCGAACTCCAGCCGTTACCTCAATATCATGCTCTCAACCTGGGCACCGTCAAGGGGGAACTCTTTTCAAGCTTGCCAGAATATCTTCGTTCTCACAATTACGAGTACATGCTAGTCAGTCCTGAATTCACGACTTCCCGCGCAACCTCCCTCAATCAACTTGGGAACTCGGTTTCCAAGTTCGAAGGTTATGACGAATCTGATGATATTAACGATCTTACCAACGGCTTCGGCGGTGGCCTACCCTTCCTATTCAGTGGTCGCTCCAATGGTCCCACTATTGAGATATTGCGTATTAGGTGATAAAATTTAAGTATATGATATTTCCAAATTTCAAATTTCTCAATTTTATATTTTTAGGACTATTATTTCTATTTCTGCCAATCGGTCAAGTCCGGGCCGCTGATTGCACAGGTACCCTCGCCACTACCAAAACTTTCTTCCAGAATTACGAGCAGGTAGAGTACGGACCGACAGGCCTTCTCATTTTGCATTTCAAAATCAATCCCACTTTTGCCACCGGTCGTACCATCAAGACAGGCTGGGATACCAAGAATGACGAATGCCTTGCGGGCAACATTTCCGAGAGCCCCAATTTTTCCATCCCCCTGCCCAAGGGCATCACAGATTTCTCTGTCCGTTTCACCTCTCCCACTCACTACGACGTTTGGAATGATGCCTCCAGCACTCCAATTACTTCCTGCACTGGCTTGCCTCCCGCCCAAGTCGGTTGCAGTCGTGATTTGCCCGATTTCCCCGACTACTACACCTTCGGTTGGAAAGTCCAAGCTCAAACTGGCCCAAGTTTCAGCGACATCCACACCTTCCAATCTTCCTTCCACCCCATAATCTCACCACCCACTGTCCCCCCCGTGCTCTCTGATACCCTACCTATTCCAACTGGTTGCGAACCATACGCATACGCGAACAACTTCCAGGACGGCATACTCTTCGATAATTATGAACGAGCGGAGTATTTCACCCAGCCGGGTAGCGGGGCAAGCCTTCTGCGTGTCCATTATCGCTTCAAGTCACCCTTCAATGCTGGTGGCGGTTGGAAAGCACGTATGCGCCTGCACAATGATAAGTGCGTGCCAAACATCAATACTTTTCCATCTGGCAACAATGCCAGCTCCACCCCGTACATGCGTTACTGGTCACTGCGCTTCCTGACACCCACTCACTGGGAAATCTGGAATGACGAGTTAAACAAAAAAGAAATCTGCACCCTCTGCCAAGGCGATCTAATCACCTTCCCCGCGCCAGCCTACATCTCCCTCATAGGTTCCAACGTAGCCGGTAATTCTTCCTTTCGAGGCACCCCGTATCAAGTGATAGAGCCTCGCGTCATCGACCCGGTCATAATCCTCCCCGGCATCTTGGGCAGTTGGGAGAAGAATGGTAACTGGGTGATCGATCCTGTCCTGCACACATACGATAACTTAATTGCCACCCTCGAAGCCAACGGCTACGTGCAAGGCACTACGCTATTCACCTTCCCGTACGACTGGCGCCGCTCCAACGTGCTCACGGCAAGCGACCTTAAACAGAAAATAGAAGATGTCAAACTAATCTGCAAGTGCGAAAAAGTAGATTTAGTGGCGCACAGCATGGGCGGCCTCATAGCCCGATACTACATTCAGTCAGATACGCTCTATCAGAAAGACGTGGATCAGTTGATATTCTTGGCCACCCCGCATTTGGGATCTCCAAAGGCATACTTGGGTTGGGAAGGAGGGGAAATGCCTCCCGGTACCGTTGACCAACTTATTGAGTACACTCTTAAATCTCAAGCAAAGAGACTTGGCTATGATAATTTATTTGACTATGTGAGGAATGGTCCTGTGGTCTCACTACAACAACTTCTTCCAACCTTTGATTACATTAGAGATGCCGGGAGTGATCTATCAAGAACATATCCAATCAATTACCCCGTAAACACCTTTCTTCAAAATTTAAACAATGAAGCAGGAACATTAGCTTTTTCTGGAGTAAAAATTTCTAACTTTGTCGCTGATAGCGGACTAGCCAATACAATTGACACAATAAGGGTTGTGCAAAGTCTAAACTTGCCGAAATGGGAACATGGATATCCGCAAGGGTTCTATGAAGAAGCTACGGATTTAGGCTTGGAACGAGGAGATGGAGACGAAACCGTAACACCAGAAAGCGCAAAGTTTATCAACACCGATCTAACACAATTACAATCGTCTCATATCAAAATCACTACCGACGCTGAAGGGCAAGTATACAAAAAGTTAACCGGCAAGATTGCAGGTACATTGATTACCGATCAAGGAGGGATAGGCACCAAGATTTTATTTGTGCGACTTTTCTCTCCCGTCGACATGCAGATAATCGCTCCAGATGGCAAAAAGATTGGCAAAGACTTCGCTACCGGTGATGAGCTTAACGAGATCCCCGGAGCTTTTTATTCCGGCTTCTTAACTGACAATGAGTACATCACGATTCCGGACCCACTTGATGGCAAGTACAAGATAGAAACCCAAGGCACAGACAATGGTGGCGAATACACAGTAGCGGTTGGCTACATAGGCGAAGCTACCTCGACAGATACTGATTTCAGCGCCCAGACACTACCGGGCCTCATGACCGAACTTAATGTCACAGTGAATAACGAAAATCCCTCTGATATCAAGATTATCCCCACTGACACAATCCCACCCGAGATAATTATCGCAAGCCCCAAGGCGCAAGATTATCCTCGCTCTAGCCTCGTACCAATCAACGTTTCTATATCTGATCCAGATACTGGCATTGCTACTTCATCAATATGGTTTGATTCACAAACCGTTGCTAACAACTCAAGTATAGATCTCTTCTTCGAGAAATTAGGAGCACACACAGTGACAGTGACTTCCAGAGATCTGGTAGGGAACAACGCTACATCAAGTGTCACTTTCATAGAAATTGCGACCTTCAACAGTACCATCTCTGATGTTAATCGCGCTTATGATCTCGGATGGATTAAAAAAATCAATGTTCGTGACAAGATTATCAAAGATTTGGAGCGTGCCAAGAAGAGCAAGAAGCACAAGGTTGAGATAATAGGTCTTGTGGCCAAGTTGCTGATCCACAAACTAAATAAGAGTATTAATCAGCAAGCATTCGATCTATTAAGTGAAGATATTAGATGGCTATTAACGCATTAAACATGAAAATTTTTAAAAACGTTATAATTCTAGTTGCTATACTTGTACTGACAAAAACACTTTCTTACTCAGTTGGAGATTGGTTCGCAGGATTTTTCGGAGAAAGTAGAGGATCCTGGATTGATGGTACCGCTCTCCTTGGCTTAATTCCGACATTTCTATTTTTCTCAATGTTTTTATTTACAGCTTTTGGTGACAGATACAAGTACTACTGGATTGGAGTGCTTATGTTGCCAGTGCTGTGGTTTGTTATCAAATTAGACTTAGCGCACTGGTATTTCTATCTGGCCCTTGCCCTAATCGGCTGGGGAATCGGTTGGGTGGTGAATAGGATGATCAAGCCAAAAGTTATACAGTAGATTTATCTCTAAACGTGTTGCAGTCGATCTTTCACTCGACTGCTGACTTCATCCGGTAAAGACAATGAACAGGGTTTCCTTTGCCGCCTTGGCAGCTTGACCCTGCATCTGCTTTGCCAGATCCCGGCCGAGCTTATTGATCGCCGCCCGAACTCGTTTACGTACCTTTTTGCTTGTCTCCATGAGTCCCTCCGTCAACATTGTACCAAACATTTATGTTAATATTTTGGTATGTCAAAAATCGGGCACATAATCTTAAGCGTGAGCGATTGGGAACGATCGAGCACTTTCTACGACAAACTCCTGCTCTCGCTCGGCTTCACTATCAATCATGAAATCTCTGGTGAGTGGGGCAAGGGTAGATCGTACAAATCCGGTGAACACGGAATCTGGATCCAACACAACGCCGATGCAAATTATGAAAAGTTCGTCAGGAATCCCGGCCTCGATCACTTGTGTCTGAAAGTAGAAACCCGTGAGCAAGTAAACGAAGCCCACAAACTCATCCAATCCCTCGGAGCAAAAACCACCATTCCCCCAAAAGATTTCCCCGAATATAGCCCCAACTACTACGCCTTCAACTTCAGAGATCCCGATGGAGTTCCCCTGGAAGTGGCGGCGTATTGAATTCAAATCCTGCTATTGAATATTAACGCCTCAACCTTTAATTTGCCCTCGATTTTCGCCCCAAAATGTGATATAATAGGCCAATTATGGTATTGAATTACCCGAGGAGATGGTGGGTGCGGAATAGACTATACCACTTTAGCTTGAGTCCATATGTAAATGGGGTAAATTCAAGTGATTTTGTTGATTGGATATCTGGATTAGATATAAGAAGCCGGGTCCCATCTTGGCAAGAGAATAAATTGAAAACCAATTTTATTGCCACCTTAATCACAAAGTTACTATTTCCCGCTGAGACAATCCCAGAATTTAGAATTACAGGAATAAGCAGATCTCTAAAGGAAAACATTGATCGAGGAGAAATTGATGAGCTCAGTGGAGGGATGTATATTTGCCTGAATCACATCGGAGTAACCACTTATTCTGTATCATATCTGCTATTCGAGAGCGTTCTTGGAAATGCTTGGATTAAAGCAATCGGTATAGGGATCATTATGATATTAGTAACACAATGGATCAAAAGCAGTATAGTAGATGGAGTTTGTGCGACTGTAGCTAAATAATCCTAAAAATAATGCAACTTTCGGACAACGAAAAAAGGGATGCGGTAAAGATGATACAAGAGGGCAAGCCATTGCCCGAAAAATATCGTTTTCTATTGTTTGACGATGATCGAGAAGTTGAACTCCTTTGGAATGGAAAAACAAATGAGGTTACGAATGTTGTCCTTCCTTTTCAGACTATTGAACAGATAGATGAGCCAAGAGGTGACGGAAAAATTGGTTTACAAAATACCCTTTTTGATAATTCAGGTAGACAGATTACTGGATGGACCAACAAGCTGATTTGGGGAGACAATAAGCTCATCCTCTCCTCTCTCAAAAATGGGCCACTTCGTAAAGAGATAGAAGCCCAAGGCGGCCTGAAGTTGATCTATATTGATCCACCTTTTGACGTTGGTGCGGACTTTTCAATGGATATCAAGATTGGCGAAGACGAGAATGAAGAAAGTTTTACAAAAAAACCATCAGTAATAGAAGAAATCGCCTATCGCGATACATGGGGCAAAGGAGCTGATAGTTTTATAGCAATGATCTATGAGCGACTAAGACTAATGCACGACTTGCTTTCAGATGATGGGACTATTTGTGTACATTGTGATTGGAGATTAAATAGTTATATGCGTATTGTTCTCGATGAAGTTTTTGGTAAAGACAATTTTGTAAATGAAATTGTTTGGAAAAGTGGAGTTATTAAAGGTGCAAGAGGAAAATCAAAAAAATTTGGAAAATTGGTTGATTATATTTTAATTTACTCGAAATCAGAAAACTTTATTTTTAATAATGTATACAAACCGTACGACTTAGAAAGTAAAAATAACAAATTTGTTCATAAAGACAAAGACGGAAGACTTTATAGCAGAGATACGCCACTTGGTGATTATAGCGAAGAGAGTATTGCTGAATTTGAGAAAAAAGGGAGAATTTATTATACAAAAAATGGTAAAAAACAACTAATAAGATATCTCGATGAATTGGGAGGATTAACAATCGGAGAATTATGGGAAGATATAAATCCTATTAATCAAGTTGGGAATGAAAGAATAGATTACCCAACTCAGAAGCCAGAGGCATTATTGGAAAGGATTACAAAAGCTTTTTCTAATGACGGAAATCTTGTTGCCGATTTTTTTGCTGGTTCTGGTACAACAGCCTCTGTAGCCGAAAAGTTGAACAGAAAATGGATTGTTTCTGATTTGGGGAAGTTTGGGATACATACAACGCGAAAGAGGATAATCGGGGTTCAGAGAGAATTGAAAAAGGAAGGAAAAAACTTTAGAGCTTTTGAAATTTTGAACGTGGGAAGATATGAGAGAGATAATTTTATTGCCACAAACAGTGACCTACGTGCGGATGAAAAGGCAAAACAAGCACAGAGAAAAGAGAAGGAATTTGTTCAATTGATTATATCGGCCTACAAGGCCGAGCCGGTGGGGTCATTTATGAATATGGTGGGAAAGAAACGAGACCGGCTAGTTGCTATAGGGCCAATCAATATGCCAGTATCATCAAGACAAATTCAAGACATTGTTAAAGAGTGCAAAGAAAAAAACGTCACAAAGGTAGATGTGCTCGGTTTTGATTATGAAATGGGCATGGATTTTGGAGAATACAAAGATCAGGGAATTGATATTGCATTTAAGATAATCCCACGTGAGGTGTTTGACAAAATGGCCGTAGAGAAAGGGCAAGTGAAATTTTATGACGTTGCCTTTATCGAGGCTAAGCCAATTATCAAAGGCCGAGGAGACAAGAAGGAAATATCAATTGAACTTACGGATTTTTCTGTTTTCTATAATCAAGATGATTCGGGTGAGATAGTCGAAGCTCTTAAGCCCGGAGGGGTCAAGGTAGTGGTAGAAAACGGACAAGTTGTAAAGATTTCAAAAGATAAGAAAACTGAATTGGTAGAAAAAGAAATTTTGACTAAGAAGTGGAGCGACTGGATAGATTATTGGGCCGTGGACTTTGATTTTGCTAGTAGGCAAGAAATGATTCGCGTGCCAAAAACTCACGGTGACAACCTATTTGAGAAGGGCAAAAAAGTAGACTTGCTGGAATACGATGAAGTATGGACAGGAGATTATATCTTCGATAACGAATGGCAAAGTTTTAGAACAAAGAAGAATCGAAGTCTTGAACTAATTTCTGTACCGAAAGTAGTTACAAAAGGAATATATAAGGTTGCGGTAAAGGTTGTGGACATATTCGGGAACGATACGACAAAGGTAATTGAGGTAAAGATATGAAGATTATGCATTTACTAACAAAAATGACAGTAAAAAACTTTCGAGGCTTTCGTGATAAAACAGTTTTCGACCTTGAGAATAGTTCTTATTTTGTTGGGCCAAACAACTCAGGCAAGACTACCGTCTTGAATGCGATAAGATTTTTCTTTGATAAAGATTTTTACATTGACGAGGATTTTATAAATAAGACTGCGTTTTTAAGCAAAAGAGAGAAATCAAACCAAGCTGAAATAACCATTGAGTTTAATCTGGATAACCTTACGGTGAAGAGCTTTAAAAATGATTTGATAAAAAAATATGGTTCTTTACTAAGCGTGTCTAAAATTATATCAATTTCAACTGACACAAAAGTCGTTTCCAAAACTTATAAAATTAGTGATTCGTATGAGGATAAATTACCGGAAGATATAATGAGATTAATTGATAGTGTGAAGATTACTTATCTCCACCCACAAGAGGGCAAGGAATTATTACATAATGCACAGGAGAAACTAAAGCAAAGACTATTAGCAAATTGGGGACGCAATTCCAATATATCTACAAGCATTAAAGAGTTACAAAAGGCATGGGATGATTTGAGGCAAAAAACAAATAAGTATCTTTCAGGTGCCCTAACCGAAAATCTTCAAAATATGTGGCTAGGTAGCTCAGTAACAATAAATCTCCCGAGGAACATAAAAGAAATAATCGGGGTATCTAATATAAGTTTCCTTGGATACGAGGGGGCACCAGAGATTGATTTGACCCTACAAGGTACGGGAGCACAGGCAACAATTTTATATTTAACACATTTTCTTTTAGATAGCGATAGATCTCTTCATCGTGGAGAATATCACCCACTGTGGCTAATAGAAGAGCCAGAATCATTTTTACACGCTGACTTATTAGCAAATTTAACTAGGCAGTTAAATTCCGATAAGTGGCTTAATAATATACAAATGGCCATCTCTACTCACTCCCCAGTGCTGCTAGCCGGAACTCGCTTGGCAGAAAAGAAAGTTAACTGGACTGTACTTCAAAAATATCTTGTAAAATACAATAAACTACCAGGAGAATATTTGGAAAAAGAGATAGAGGAGATTGGACAAATGATGGGAGATCCAAATTTTTATGCGTATTTTACGATCTTTCAGAATAAAATATTAATCTTCCTGGAAGATGAGAGAAAAATAACCAAAGAAGCCTTCGTTTCGTCTGGTATCCCAATTACAGAAGGACCTAGTGGCGTAGGACAAGTTAAAAAGTATTTAGACGTGCTCAGAGCAACGCCCGAGATTTTACAATCCGAAGCATATTTCGTAGTAGATGCTGACAAGGGCAAGAAGTCAGATATTAAGGTTCATATTGAAGCAATGAAAGAAGTGGCTAGCGAGAGAGGATTTAAGAAGCTTAAATACGACAATTGCAATATTTTTATTGTCCTTCTTCCTGAAGGAAAGGCTGTGGAAGATCTTTTTGATGAATACGAGGATCATCTAAATGAATGTGTTGATAAAATTTGGAGTCGGGGTTTCGAAATCAAATCTGGAATACCCTCTAATATGTCAAGAGTGGTTAGTAAAGCAAGAAATAGCAAGATTTCTGATAAAGGGGAGGCTATCGAATTAATCAAAAACGAACAAGATGTTAAAGATCTATTCTGGGGAAAAGTTGAGAATAGTGGCTATAAAATAAATGCCTGTAATATACAAACGCTCAAGGAGTTTTTGTCTATTTAATTTTTATGGCACTTCATAAAGACTTTCCAAGAGATCCATACGAAATCCTTGATCCGAGTGTTCGGTGGTTTCCTGCCAATGAAGATTTGAGGGAGAAAGGGTATGAAAAGATGCTACCGCCTCTTGTTGCTGATTTGCGTAAGAAAGTAAAGGAATGGCGGGACAAGAATTACGAGGGAGCCAGCGAAACCTCGAAAGCCCTTTTGAATTGGTGGTTCAAGGAGGAGCATGTTATTTATGATCAAAATGGAGTTGCCACAAACTTTAGATACTATTTCGCACAACGCGAAGCTCTTGAGACTGTTGTGTGGCTATATGAAGTTGCTCAGGTAAAGGATAAATATGATTTGATACGGTACAACTCGACTGGTGTATTAAGTGCGGGAATGTTTACAGAGGATTGGCTACGCTTTGTAATCAAGATGGCTACTGGCGCAGGCAAAACTAAAGTAATGAGTTTGGTTGTAGCTTGGGCGTATTTCCATAGAAAATACGAAAAAGACTCTCGGTTAGCAAAGAGCTTCCTCTTGATAACACCCAATGTCATTGTTTTTGAGAGAATTAAAAATGACTTTGAGGGGCTAAAAATATTCTTCAGTGATCCCGTGGTGCCAGATAATGGATACCAGGGGCAGAATTGGCAAGATGACTTTCAAATTACACTTCATCTACAGGACAATCTTAGAAATGTATCAGACACGGGGAATATATTCTTGACGAACATTCACAGAGTTTTTGAGGGCGATGTAAAAGAAGCGAGTATTGAGGATAGTGATACTTCGGAATACTTTCTAGGCGATGAGCCAGTGACGAAAACAAATGACTCTACAGTTGATCTGGGGACGATTGTGCGTGATATTGATGAGTTGATCGTCATTAACGACGAGGCTCATCACATACATGACGAAAAGCTGGCATGGTCAAAGTCAATTTTGGATATTCATAATAAACTGAAAGGGAAAGGATCGAGTCTAGCGCTACAATTGGATGTCACGGCGACACCAAAGAAGAACGACGGGTCAATTTTTGTACAAGTCGTTTCTGATTATCCACTTGTGGAAGCTATTCATCAAAGGATTGTTAAAAATCCAGTCGTTCCCGATGGAGCAAGTCGCGGGAAACTAAAAGAAAATCAAAGTGCTTTGTTCAGTGAAAAATACCGAGATTACATAAATTTGGGGGTTGAAGAATGGCGCAAGACGTATGAGCAACTAAAGCCGATGGGCAAGAAATCAATTCTTTTCATCATGACTGATGATACGCAGAATTGTGATGAGGTTGCGGAATATATTGAGACTAGTTTTAAGGATTTGAAAGGAGCCGTACTGACTATTCACACCAACAAGAGCGGTGATATTTCGGAGAGTACTCACGGCAAGAATAACGAGGAATTAGATTTACTGAGAAAACAAGCCAACAACATTGATAGTTGGGAAAGTCCGTTTAAGGTCATTGTTTCTGTAATGATGCTGAAGGAGGGTTGGGACGTAAGGAATGTGACCACGATCGTGGGATTGAGGCCCTATGCCGCAGATTCTAAGATTCTACCAGAGCAAACCTTGGGACGAGGTCTAAGAAGGATGTTTTTCGGTAGAGATGATGTCGATGAGTATGTAAGTGTGGTGGGAACTCCTGCCTTTATGGATTTCGTAGAGTCAATCAAAGGCGAGGGTGTAATTCTTGAAATGAAGGCAATGGGAGGAGGAGCAAAGCCAATCGCACCAACAGTTATCGAAGTTGATAGAGAAAATCCCAAGAAAAATATCGACAAGCTAGATATTGAGATTCCCTTGATGACCCCGAGGATCCAGCGGGAGTACAAAAATCTTGCAGATCTAGATGTTTCTAGTTTCGGAAATGCAAAAGTTGAGGTAAAGACATTTTCAGAAAAGGAGAAAAGAGAAATCGTATTTAAGGACGTTGTCGGAGAAACAACTCACCACACTACAACCTTAAGCGGAGATATTGAGCCAGATTATCAAAGTGTAGTCGGATTCTTCGCGCAAGCAATTATGCGAGATCTACGACTTTTTGGTTGTTATGATATTTTGTTTGGTAAGGTTAAGGAATTTATCGGGAATAATATGTTTGACAGGCCAGTTGAGTTATCTGATTTGAATGTCTTGAGAAATTTGTCGGAAGTGGAATATGTAAAACTGATCAAAGATTCATTCAGAAAGGCAATAAACGAGCTTACGGTGCAAGATAAAGGAGATACCGAGATCAAGAACTATATAAAGATCAGTGAGTCTAGGCCATTTGTGGTCAATGATAAAGCATACCTAATACCCAAGAAGTCAGTTTTCAATAAGATTGTGGGAGATAGCGGTTTCGAGCTAGAGTTTTCTGATTTTATCGAAAACTGTGACGATGTAATTTCCTTCACGAAGAATTTTGAAAATAAGGAAGCAACCGCTCTAAGAATTGAATATAAGACTGCTCAAGGATTTATCGCAAACTACTATCCCGATTTCTTTGTGAAAAAAGACGATAAGACAGTTTATATTGTAGAGATGAAGGGACGAGAGGACGAGGACGACAAGCTCAAGTTTGAACGTCTTAAAATGTGGTGCGAGGATGTGAATAAAAGACAAACAAGAATGAGCTACCATGCTTTGTATATAAAACAGGAGGAATGGGAAAGGAATAAGTTGAAAAACTTTGATGAAGTCGTGAGAATGTACGGTATAAATAATAATGAATAAATGCCTATAAATGAAATCCAAAATCGAAACAGCTGATGTTCCTTTGCCTGGGACGAGTCCTCATTCACAAGCCATAATTTCGAATGGGTTTGTTTTTACGCAGGGAGTTATTTGTTTAGTTCCGGAAACAATGACATTGGTTGCGGGGGATACTGATGCGCAAATGCGGTAGATGCGGGTAATTTGGAAGGGAGAACTTGAAACACTCTTCGGCAATGAGCCGGCTGATCAGATCACGCGATTGCGTTATATCGCGGGAGCTTATCTGGAAGCGGTTTCCGGTGCTGTTCCGGACATTGAACATGAATTGCGCGAGTGGGCCTTGGAAGAATTATTCAGCGCACGTGACATGGCCGATAATATGTTGGCCAATTCGAAAGAAGAAATTGTCGCTCAAGGAGCAACATTACTGGCCGAAATTAAACAAGAAATCGGGATGGTTATATAATGACGATTGCCCCGTCTGCCGACTAACTCGTCGCTGTCACCAAGAAGGACGCGAACCGGGCGAGGGGGAACTGATGCAAGCCATGTGGGAATCCCAAAATAGTTGATCTTACCATTATCCACAGGATGACATTCTTAAGAATATGAGAATGTTAGTAATGGTGATATAATTTTGATATGAAAACTGCCAAACAATTGGAGCGACATCTCAAGGGTCTGGCTAATCATCGCCGAATTGAAGTATTGCGTTTGGTTAAGAAATCTGACGGGATTACGCTCGATGAAATAAGTGAGAAGCTAAATTGCAACGTCAAAACTCTGTCGGAGCATGTAAGACGTCTTGCCCTGGCCGGACTTGTGGATAAGAAGTATAAAGGTCGGAGCGTTGCTCATTCTCTCTCACCGTATGGCGCGAGGTTCCTGTCTTTTATTGACACATTCTAATATTCTTATATTCTTAAGAAAGTGAGAATGTTGTTAACTTTTTGGGATGCTAGATAGGTTATACTATTTATTATGTGCGCTATTAATGGATTCAATTGGCAGGATCAGGGATTGGGAGAGAAAATGAATACTGTCACGGCTCACCGGGGGCCGGATGGAACTGATACTTACTCTGATGCGGGAGTAACTTTGGGTCACAACAGATTGGCAATCATTGATCCAGATGCCCGGGCTAATCAGCCTATGACAAGCGCCGACGGGCGATACGTGATTGTATATAACGGTGAACTTTATAATTTCAAAGATATAAAAAGGGATATTGGGAATTATAATTGGAGAAGTGAGAGTGATACTGAAGTAATTTTGGCGGCCTATGTGAAGTGGGGAAGTGCCATGCTCCAGAAATTTAATGGTATTTTCGCCATGGCCATTTGGGATAAAGAAAAACAGGAAATATTTCTTGCACGCGATCAGATGGGTGTCAAACCACTGTATTATTACTCTCAAAATAGTAAATTTATTTTCTCATCGGAAATTAAAGCCATTCTTGAACACGCGAGTGTATCGCGCAAGCTTAACATGGAAGCATTCACACACTACATGCGACTCTTGTACGTGCCCGCCCCGTACACCCTCTTTCAGAATATTCGCAAATTCCCCTCCGCGCATTACGGAATTGTCAAAGACGGCAAGCTTATCCTCACCCGCTACTGGCACTTAGGGGTCAGACCCCTAAGTGAGAAAAAAAACCCGGATGAATTGCGAGTTTTTGTAAATAGAGCCGTAGAGAGGCAACTTGTGTCTGACAAACCTCTGGGGTTGTATTTGTCGGGGGGAATTGATTCAAGCACAGTTCTCGCGGCCATGTCTTCTGTGCGCTCTAGTATAAATACTTTTTCTGTAGGTTTTAAATTAAGTGAAGGCGAGCAGAGTGAGAAGTTTAACGCCGACTTTGAACTGGCTCGCCGTACGGCAAAGCACTTCGGGACTTCACATCACGAGATTCTTGTCAAAGAGAGTGATCTGATTAAGTCACTTGAGAATTCAATTTGGCATCTTGATGAGCCAATTGCAAACTCAACTATTATTCCCCAGCTAATCTTGTCTAAATTTGCAAAAAAATACGCAGACGTGGCTCTAACAGGTGATGGGGGAGACGAACTATTCGGTGGTTATCCGCGCTATCTTAAATCGCGATTACTCGATTATTCGCCCATACCCGTTTCCGTGGAAAAGAGAGTAGCGCGCTTTATGTTTCAGAAAGATAATGTACTTTCGCGTGTCATCAACCCCGAGTATTTCAATCAACCCATTACTCTCCAGTTTTTCAAAAATAGTTTTGAAAAATTTGATGGTAATTTAACAGAAGGACTGATGCGAACAGATAGACAAAACTGGTTAGTAGATGAGGCCCTCATGCGTACGGACAAACTTAACATGGCTCACGGTGTAGAAGCGCGGGTGCCGTTCTTAGACAGAGAATTAGTAGAGTACGCCGCCACAATCCCTATTAATCAAAAAGTCTCGCTATTCAATACAAAAATTATTTTACGTGAAGCTTTTATGAAAGACTTGCCAGATTTTTTATTTAATCAACCCAAACGTGGCTTTTTTTCGCCCGGCGCTAAGTGGTTGCGCAGACCAGAGTTTAGTAAATTTGTAAAATATGTTTGCAACCAGGATTATTACCAGCCCACCAAGGATCTTTTTAATTTCAAGAATCTTAAAATAATTATAGACAATCACACAAATGGAAGTGAGTATAATCTAAACATAATCTGGGCGGTATTAAGTTTCCAAATCTGGGCCAAAAGGTATAGAATATCGCTATGATTCCTCGACAAGCACATGGTAAGCGTATTCTTATAACCGGCGGGGCGGGGTTCATTGGCATTAGTTGCGCTCGCTATTTTATTGAGCGGGATTACAAGGTTACCTTGCTTGATAATTTCTCTCGCAAGGGTTCAGAGATTAACGTGCACCACTTGGCTCGCGAATATCCCGGCAAGTTTGTTGTGATTCGTGCTGATATTACCCACGATCTAGAACAACTACGTGATGCCGTGGCATTGGCTGATATTGTCCTTCATTTAGCCGCCCAGGTGGCCGTAACTACTTCGGTTATCAGTCCTCGCGGCGACTTCATGCGTAATGCCATGGGTACAGTGAACGTATTAGAAGCGGTGCGTGTTTGCGGTCACAAGCCAATCGTTTTGTATTCATCTACCAATAAAGTTTACGGAGCTCTGTCTCACCACGAGATCACGGAGAGCGAATCACGATATGCATTTGCAGGCAAACCTCACGGCATTGACGAATCAGAGGGACTCGACTTCCATTCGCCATACGGTTGCTCTAAGGGTGCGGCAGATCAATATATGCGTGATTACGGCCGCATTTATGACATTCCCACGGTTGTCTTCCGGCAGTCTTGTATCTACGGGCCACGACAGTTTGGGGTGGAAGATCAAGGTTGGGTGGCCTGGTTTGCCATTGCTACGTTACTAGACAGACCGGTTACTATCTACGGTACGGGTAAGCAGGTGCGCGATCTCTTGCATGTGAGTGATCTGGCTAGATTATATGAGTTGGCCATAAATAATATTAATAAATCCCGAGGGCAGGTTTATAATGTAGGCGGTGGTCCCAATAACACACTCTCACTTCTTGAACTTTTGCCAAAACTTGAAACTCTGACGGGTAAGAATCTCAAATTTTTATTCTCCGAGACCCGCCCCGGTGACCAGCCGATATTCGTGGCAGATATTAGAAAGGCTAAAAATGAACTCGGTTGGCAACCGCAGATTGGTGTGGACGAGGGGATTAAAGATATTGTGACTTGGATCCAGACTCACCAAACTGCTTTACACGATTTCTTCTCACACTAAATTTAACTGAATAATTAAATTCAGAATTAAAATGACAAAGAAAAAAATTTTGGTAGTGACCCCGCGTTTGCCTGTGCCACCACCAGGCGCTTGCGAGAAAGATCGATACTACAATATGATCCAATTGCGTGATCTCGGTTACGAGGTAGCTGTACTGTCTAAAGTTTATCCTTGGTACGACGCGTTGGCGGCCAGAGAATTCGAACGACAACAGGGAATTACTGTTACAACCGTGCCTTATGAATTTAAGGGCAAGCGCAGTTTGTTATTTTGGCTCAAACACCTACTGCCCTGGAACTGGGATGGAGCGGCTTACGAGTATACTCACTCATCGGTCAGACAGGCTTTTGCGAAATTACTTAACGAGTTTAAGCCGGATCTTGTCTGGTTCGATTACACATATTTATGGCCACTGTATAGCGAAGTTAAAAAGCGGGGCATTCCCATTATTACTCGTTCAATTAACTTTGAGGCAAGGCACTTCCTGGAAGAAGACGGCTACACGCTCTTAAACTTCATCAGATTCATACCTAAATTTTTCAGTGAATTGATTACTATCAAAATGAGTGATTGGCTCTATGCTATCACGCCGGATGAACAGAAAACTTACGAAAAATATGGCGGCAAGAAAAATGGAGTGAGCAAAATCAGCACGCTCATCTTGCGTGGCTTACCTAAAGTGCTTGGCAGACAGGTTCCGGTGCACGACAGGAAAGAGCTCAGGGTATTCTTCATGGGCTCCACTTACCATGTTCACCACAACAAGGCCGCCCTTGCCTATATCATTGAGAAGATCGCACCTATTGTGCACGAAAATGCACCCGGCAAATTTGTATTTTACATACTTGGCAAGCAGATTCCCGAAGATCTCATGCCGTATATAAAAGACAATGTGAAGTACGTAGGTTACCAAAACCCAGTAGAGTATCTGCCTGACATGGACATCGCCGTCACGCCCTCACTCTTCGGCGCCGGCATGCAGCAGAAAATCTTCGAGCCCCTTGCTTTTGGCTTTCCCTCTGTTACCCACGCAAGAGCCATTGCCGGCTACGACTTCCAAGATGGCGAGCATTATCTAGCCGCTACAACCCCGGAGGATTTCGCCGAGAAAATAATTTCTCTGGCCGATCCCGCCTTGCGCAAGCGCCTATCAGATGCCGCCTACGCAAGAGCCCGTGAGCTTTTCGCCCAAGAAAAAATAGATCAAGAAGTAACAATAGTTTTAGCTAAATTGCTTAAGTAAATTTTGAGGTAAATTATGGTAGGATGGGGCGATGTTGCCTAGAGCATATATTGGTAAACTTTGTCCGGGTTATTCACATAACCCCATCTTGAACCCTAATTTGGGGAGAATTAGGAAGGAGAGCAGGATTTTCATGGAGCGAGCTTTCGATGTCCTCAAGGAGCCAGTTTTTGATCTTGTAGATGATGTTACTAGTGCTGATTTCATCATGTTGCCGCATGATTACTTCGTGATAGAGAAAGAGCGTGACTATGTAGATCAATATGTTAGGTTGGCCAAGGAGCATAAAAAAAAGTTACTGATTTTTGATTTCAGTGATTTTGATAGAGCGATAGATATATCTATCGCGACTATATTTCGAGTTTCGCAATATAGATCAAGCAAGCGTAGTAATGTGATTATGATGCCAGCATTTGCGGAAGATTTAGGTACACATAATTCTGTGATAATAAGACAAAAGAGCAATAAACCAACAATAGGATTCGTGGGTTGGGCAACATTTAACGATAGTACACAGTGGCTGAAATATTTTGCGAAAAATTTATTATTGCATGGTCCAAGACGTCAGGGTGTTTATTTTCGCCGCAGAGCTATCGCTATATTATCGAGCGATAAAAGAATAAAAACTAATTTTATTACCCGAAGTTCATTTTCCGGTCATCGCGATACCATCAGTTTAAACCCAGAAATTGCTAGACAAGAGTATATAGATAACATAAGCAACTCTGATTTTGTGTTGGCCCCGAAAGGCGATGGGAATTATTCTATACGCTTTTACGAGGCGCTTTCGTTGGGACACATTCCCATTTTGATAGACACTGAAACAGTTTTGCCCCTTGAGGATGTTATAGATTACGATAAGTTTATTCTACGAATTCCGTGGCAAGAAATTGATTCAATACCAGAGCGGGTAATCGAATTCTATGCTAATCTTAATAACGAACAATTTGTTGAAATGCAAGAGAAAGCTCAGGGGGCATTCGAACAGTATCTTAGATTTGATAAATTCATAAAATATGCTCTCGATGAGCTAATCCTATGATATTTAAAAACCAGATTGTCAGATATTTAATTGCCGGCACAAGTTCGGCCATGACCCAGCTTGTGCTCACTTTCATCCTTACTCATTTTTTCCACCTGTACTATCTGTCTTCTTCGTGCTTGGGTTTTGTGGCCGGATTCATGGTTAGTTTCTTGTTACAGAAATTTTGGACATTTCAGGATTTATCGCAAGACAGGAATCATTTTCAAGTGCCCGTTTATCTTGGCTTGGCCATTACTGGACTCATTCTAAACTCAAGCCTTCTATATTTATTAGTTGAGTACGCGGGATTATGGTACGTGTTTGCCCAGTTTATAGCCATGGGCGTTGTGTCTACTGGTAACTTTTTCGCGTACAAGTTTTTTGTCTTTCGTATATGAAGATTGTTTATATTGCCAATGTACGCATGCCGACGGAGAAGGCCCACGGGGTGCAGATTATGAAAATGTGTGAAGCTTTCTCGCAAGCAGGTGCTGAAATTGAGTTGGTAGTACCAGATCGTAAAACTCACATCACAGACGATCCATTTAATTACTATGGAATAAAAAAGAGTTTCAAAATAACTAGGTTATGGTGTCTTGATCTGGTCAAGTTTGGATATATTGGATTTTTAATCGAAACATTCACATTTTCTCTCTCTGTCTATTTCTATACTCGCAATTCTATCAATCGGAATAATAGTGCAGATGTTTACTATGGCCGAGACGAGTTACCTCTACTTTTTGCCCCCTCACCAAGATATTGGGAAATCCACACGGCTAAATTTAACTTTCTAGTTAGAGCAACGATAAATAAGTCAGCCGGAATAGTAGCAATTTCTAGCGCCCTAAAAATTTATCTTCAAAAGCATGGGGTGACTAAAGGGATTATTGTGGCTCACGATGGAGTAGATTTAGCTATTTTTAACACCAGAATTCCGATTCATGAGGGAAGAAAAATAATTCTGTATGTCGGCCATTTGTATAAACATAAGGGTGTGGATACTCTGGCTCAAGCGGCTAAATCATTACCCAATGATGTAACAGTTAGATTTGTGGGCGGCACAAAAGAAGAAATAGAAAAATTCCGAACTAGATATTATGGGATAAAAAATATTGAAATAGTTGGTCATAAAGCATATAACCAAATTCCCAAAGAATTAGCTGTTGCGGACGTGCTAGTGCTTCCTAATTCTGACAAAGATGCCCGCGCTTCAGTCTACACCTCACCCATGAAGCTCTTCGAGTACATGGCCTCGGGTGTGCCTATTGTGGCTTCCGATGTACCTGCTCTGCGCGAAGTGCTA
>Ga0209542_10006669_pt1 | contig 22362 bp, 23 predicted proteins | sample RifCSPhighO2_01_FD_184028 | JGI IMG/M metagenome (GOLD analysis project Ga0209542, IMG submission 184028) | Soil microbial communities from Rifle, Colorado - Rifle CSP2_plank highO2_0.1 (SPAdes) (version 2) | ecosystem: Environmental > Terrestrial > Deep subsurface > Rock core/Sediment ... | reverse complement strand
GTAGTGGTTCCTACTCCTGTATTTCGGAAAGCAAAGAATGCTAGCAATACTATCAACACTACCGTGGTAATTTTCCAGAACTTTTCTGGATCAGATTTAACTGGAGCTGACGGTTGAGTTTTTGCTTCCGCCGGCCTTATCTCTTTAATTTTAGAATGCTCTTCAGCCATATTTTCCCTCCTTATTCATAAATAACTAATTTTCTTAATTTTATTCAAATTAACTGTTTCTTTTATTAATCTTTTGCTAGTGCGTTCTACATATTGTGGGACTTTAAAATAAGTTTAAAATAAAATGTAGTGGAAATGTTTATAAAATACCTTCTGGTTTTGCTTTTAATCCCTAGCTCTGAATAAAATTCATGCGGACGTGCCGGAGCGGTCAAACGGGATAGACTCAAGGCATGGGAAAAAAGAGTGCTCATACGAGTGCGATGATTAAACCCTGTAAGTCATCTATTGGCTTAGTGCCTACGCAGGTTCGATAATTTGCGAAGTTTTGAGCAAATGCTCGAAATCTTTCATTTCGAATGCCCTGCCGTCCGCATATTTTTTTTAAATATGAATTATCAAACCATTCCCAAAGCTGAACTTCACGTTCATTTAGATGGATCACTACGAGTAAACAGTCTTTTAGAATTGGTTCGCCAGCAAAATCTTTCTTTTCCATTTAATACTGAAGCTGGCGCAATTAAAGCTCTTTGTTTTCAACCTGGTTGGGATTTAACTCGCTGTTTGAACTCCTTTGCAACCACTTTACAAGTTCTTCAAACTCCCGAGAATATAGAACGCGTAACTTACGAACTATGTGAAGATCTTCATCGTGATGGTGTTACCTATGCTGAAATACGTTATTGCCCTTCGCTCCATCTTCAACAAGGAATGGATCATAGTGATGTTGTAAATAGGGTTGCTTCGGGGATGAGTCAAGCCGAAATCGATTTTGGAATTACTGCCAGACAGATTCTTACCATTCTTCGTAATTTTGGAAATGATGCTCAAGTAGCTCAGGAAGAAGCTGATGCTCTTGTTCGTCTTGCTACTTCTACTAAACATCAAGGAGTAGTAGGCATAGATTTGGCCGGTGATGAATATCATTTTCCTCCAGAACTCTTCGCAGGTGTATTTACCTACGCTCGTGATGCTGGTCTTCATCGTACTGTTCATGCGGGAGAAGGCGGTTCAGAAATGTCTAAAAATATTTTAACTTCTGTCCAAGTTCTTCATGCTGAACGTATCGGACATGGTGTTGCTGCACGCTATGATCCTACTATCGTGGCATTATTACGTGATAGAAATATTGCAGTAGAAGTTTGTCCTACCAGTAATATTCATACCGGAAGTGTGAAAGATTATCAAGATCATCCCGCAGGTTACTTGTTTGATCAGGGAGTTACTATTGTCCCCTGCGCCGATAATACTTTCCTCTCTCAAACCACTACCTCCCAAGAATACGCCCATTTAGCACGGCATCTAAATTTCACAGACAAAGAACTAATAAAAATAGCCAGAGATAGTTTTAAAGCTAGATTCTGTTAGAATATAGATATCAGAATTCAGAAACGTATATATATTCACTCTCTCTACTAAAAATAGTGCCGACGAGACCATTAAAAAGGATAATATCTTCCTTAACATTAGTTTCTATTCTTGGTTGTTATAAAGAGGATGTAAGACCCATTCCCGCACCAGCACCAGTTTCACTTTATGATAGGTTAGAAGCGTATGTGGAAAATAGATTTGTGGTTGTTTTTGATCATTCTGATTCACATTACTTGCGTTTAGGAAAAATGACTTCTATTGATATATATGGTGGAGGATCAGAATCTATGAGGTATGCTGATGGGGAGCAGGGAGATTGTAACATATTTCCTCGTTGTATTTCCTATGATCTCCCTCCTGATGGATCTGGCGATTCGAGCAAATTACGAGCAGATTGTACCACAACTGTTGGATGTGATTTAGACTTAATGAAAAAGGATTATACTACACTCACCGGAAAAACAGCGCCGTTCTAAGTCCTTAGTTCTTTACTCCTATCCCTATTCTTCTTCCAAACATTTTTAAATCCGGATAACATTTATTTCCATATGCCTATCGAAGTTTGTTCTATCAGCGGTTTTAGCAAAACCGAAGGAAATAGTGTGGCCATCAAAGTTGATGACGAAGTGGTTATTCTGGATATGGGTTTAGCAATGGAAAGTTATATCCGCTATACTGAGGATCGGGAGGATGTTAGTGTTAAAAACTATAAAGAACTTCTCAAAGCCAATGCTGTTCCCAATTATAATTACATCGAAGATTGGAAGAAGAAAGTGATTGCTATCGTACCTAGTCACGCTCATTTGGACCATATTGGGGCCATACCCTTTGCTGCTCCTCTTTTTCCCACTGTTCCTATAATCTCTACCCCCTACACCATCGAAGTAATTAAGAGTATTCTCTACGATGAGCATATCGATATCCCCCATAGTTTAATTACCGTAAATTTAGGAAATTCTTTCAAAATATCAGATAAAATTACAGTTGAATTCGTGAATATTACTCATTCCGTCCCTCATACTGCTATTGTCGTTTTACATACTCCTTATGGTAAAGTCATGTACGCTAATGACTTTAAATTTGATCGTCAGCCAGTTCTAGGTAAAAAGCCCGATTTTGAACGTCTGCAAGAATTAAGTAAAGAAGGAATCAAACTGTTAATCATGAATTGTCTTTACGCTCATGAACATAGTAAATGTCCTTCCGAATCGGTAGCTCGAGAAAGGCTCAAAGATGTGATGTTGGGAACGCCTAGTGAAGGAAGAGCCATGGTAGTAACTACTTTCTCTTCCCACTTAGCCAGACTTACTAGTATCATAGAGATGGGCAAGAAACTAAATCGTAAGATTGTTTTTATTGGTCGTTCTTTGGAGAAATATGTTTTAGCTGGACAACGCATTAACTTGGTTAATTTTGAAAAAGATGTGGAGATTATCCGTTATAAAGATCAAATTCAAAAAATATTGCGTAAAATAGAGAAAGAAGGCCGCGATAAATATCTTATTGTTTGCACCGGTCATCAAGGTGAGCCTAGAGCAATATTAAATCGTATAGCCAAAGGGGAATTAGATTTCAAATTTAAATCCGGAGATTTAATCATCTTCAGTTGTCATATTATTCCAGTTGAAATTAACAAATACAATCGAGAGAAATTGGAACATCTATTAGAAGCTTCGGGAGTTAGAATATTCCGCGATGTTCATGTATCCGGACATGCTTTCTTGGAAGATCATCGTGAATTACTTGAAATGATCAAACCGGATCACATCATGCCCATCCATGCCGAACCCGCCAAAGGAGAAATGATCAAGAAGTTAGCTTCTAGTCTTGGTTTTAAGCACACTCATGTCATGGAAGATGGGAAAAGGATCAAGTTGTAGATAGTTTTCACCTTACTCTGGCTTGTTTTAATAACCTTTAACCCTACATACTACTCCACAACAACAAATTTTATAAAGACGCCTTTCCTGGACAATTAGTAAGGGGGAACCATGAAATTAGCATTAGCCGAACCAAAATACTTTAAAGATAGCATGAGTATCATTTCTGACATCGTTAGTGAAGTAAAGATAAAAGTACTCAAAGATCGTTTAGAATTGGTAGCTATGGATCCGGCTAATGTAGCCATGGTAGTATTCAAGCTCTTTAGCAGCGCTTTCACCAAGTACGATGTTAAACAGGAGCAGGAATTATCTATCAATTTGAATAATCTTAAACAGATCTTACGTCGGGCTAAACCTAACGATATGCTTACTTTAGAAACCAGTGAGGAAAACAAACTCACCATTCAATTAAAAAGCGATACTACTCGTTCTTTCTCTATTCCTTTGTTGGATTTAGATGACAAAGAACAGAGAGTTCCGGAGTTATCTTTCCCCATTAGTATACAAACCAGTTCTCAGATCTTTACTGAGTCCATTGAGGATGTGAGTGTGGTAGCTGAAAGTGTGACTTTCCTAGGGGAAAAAGAATTACTTTTAGTTAAAGCAGAAGGGGATTTATCTAAAGCTTTAATTGAAATAAGACCGGGAGAAGGTACCAGTATCAAAACAGAAGGTTCAGATAAGTGCAAAGCTAAATATTCTTTAGAATATCTCAAAAAAATGATTGCTGGTGGTAAGTTAAGTGATAATGTGACTTTAAGTTTCAATACTGATTATCCTATGAAATTGGAATACAAAGTTACCGACATCTTATTGTTAAGTTTCATACTAGCTCCTCGAGTAGATAATGATTAGGTAGCAGAGTAATTATTATTTTGTTATCTCTATTTTTGGTTATATTCTTCTCCATCTGGGTTACATATCTCATCAACTTCTCTAAAATTTTAGTTTTCATTTCCGCCGGAACTTCTAATTTTTCCACTTCTTTCTTCCAATCTGTTTTTGGAAGAACTGTTAAATTACTCTTGAATTTCCTTCCTGATAGAGCTACTTGATGTTCCAATTCAATCGCTGTTTTTGTCCCAAAAAATTTCAAAGCCTGAAATTTAGATAAAGAATTAGCCCCGGCTTTTAGTAATGGGGAAATTCGTTCTAATCGATCATCCCAAATTCCGGCTTGGATATCTAATTTGGGAAAATGGATCCTCAATTGGGCGATCCACCACGCTTGTTCTTCAACACTTGGAACAGGATAATTTTCAAAGATAGTTTTCTTTTCTGGGATTAAGCCATATATGTGGATTTTATTAATTTCATATTTTTCTATGAATTTGATTAACAATTTTATATCTTCTTTGGTTTCACCCATACCGACAATAAAAGTCATGGCTCTTTGCAATCCTATTTTTTTCGCTTCTAAAAACATCTTTTCATAAGGTTCAATTGGTTTAGATGGGCACACTTTTTTATGTAATTGGGGGTTGATAGTTTCAATACTTCCCACCACTCCTTTAATGTAGGGAGCATAATGTGTCAATAAATCGGCCGAAGTTGGACCAACAGACAACCATATTTTCTCTCCAATTATGTTGTATATCACTTTAAGCATAATCTCTATTTCATGGGGGGTAAAAACACCAATCCCTCCCGTAAAAAATCCAATATCCCATTTCAATTCTTTAGCCAGAATGAATTCAGCAAAAATAGATTCCATAGATCTTTTAGTTTCTTTGGGTTTTTTATCTTTAGGCTGAGTGCTCATATAACAAAAAGCACAATCTCCGATGACGCATCCCCAGCTAAAAAACACTGCCCTTTCAAAAGTAGCTTCATTTGGGAAGTTTTGATTGTAAACTTCTTCCGCTTTAAGCAATAGTTCTTTATACATATCGACGTAAAGAGTTAGTTTTTATTTAAATCTTCACTTAATTATTTCCAAATTATCATCCACAATCTTTATAATCTCTTAATCTCCCAGAAGAGGGATATGGTTATTTACACTGAAGCAATTTTATGGTACATTCTTGCAGCTGATGCTCTTGTTTACAATGTTATGGTTTGGACTCAGAATAAATTTCACCATAAAGAATATCACTGGATATCGGCCCATTTTCCACTAAACCGATTTTTTGGATTATTCTATGTGGGATTATTAATGTGGGTTGGATTTACTTTACATCGAATGCAGATAATATTTTGATAGAAACCAGTGAAAATTACCAATAAAAAAGTAAAATTTAAATTAAACATTTACCAGAATTACTTAATATTCTGCAATTGGTTTTCAATATCTTTTAATTGCGATTCTAATTCATCCAATTCTGAAGCGGCGGGAGCAAGAGCGACTCTTTCTCTGGGTTGAGCCACAGCCACTACTTCTACTTTGGGCTTTTTTACTTCGACATATTCTACTTCCCGTTCTTCTTTCCCTTCTTTTTCAGTTATGGCTTTTAATTTTCCTTTAGGGAAATATTTACGTAAACGAGAATCAATCATCTGATTTAATTCTTTAACATCATTTTTCAATTGATTAAAGATGGCAATCTTCTCTTCCTGCAATTTTCTGAATTTCTCATATCCTTGCATGAACAAAATAACTTCCCTCAAAGATTCTAGAATGTCTCGTCTCATAGACGCAGGATCGTTTAGTTGAACCATATATTCCGGTTCATGAATCCTTTGCTCTACAGAGCTAGATCTATGTACCTGTTTTGGTTTCTTTTTTATTGTCATGTTCAAAAGCTTTCTGGCTCATTTAACGAGTGGTCGATGAAATCAATCTTCTTTTCAATCTCAGCTAAAGTATTCTGCCACATCTCTAATTGATGATCTTCTTCATTCTTTAAATCGTTAATCTTTAATAAAGTCTCTTTGGTGTCTTCCAGTTTCTTGCGAACTACTTTAACTATGTCCAACACTTCATTGTACTCATCAACTTTTACAAATACGGGCATTTTCTCCATTTTTATTCACCTACGATTTGAATAATATCTTATCCATATGCAATAAACGATCATGAATCCCTTTTATCTCTTTACGTAATCGGGTAAATCTATTATCTTCGTTATATTCTGAACCTTCCAATAACTTATTAGTTTCACTCAATTCTGCTAAATCATGTTTTAAACCGTCACATGCACCAAGGATAGATCGATAAACCTCAACTTGGATGAATAAAGGTTCTTTTTGTGATTTGAAAACTGGTGTTCTAGGAAAGTTAGGTTGAACAGGTAAGTTTAGTTGAGGATTTGTAGGCTTAGCATCTAAATGTTCTGGTTCCATTGGTTCGGGCATACTAGGCAGGTCCTCTTCTGGAAAAGTTAAAGGTTCATTTAATCCGGCAGCTTCTTTAAGCTGTTCCGGCCCCATAGTCCTATCTGTATTCATCCTGCTAGGAAACCTCAAAGCGCCTTCATCAAAAGATCTAGGTACTGGCAGGGGTACCTTTGGTACTTTTTTCTTTCCGAATAACCAACTCATATCTTTCCTCAGGGTGAAGGTGTTTAAAAACTTTGTTTAGTATTACATAATAGTAACTGAATGGGGGAGACAAAATTATTTAAGTTATGGGCAGTTTTTATCTGTCAATTATGAGATTGTTCCACTTTTTACCTTACTTTTTAGCAATATTATTAGTCATAATCTTATTTTCACCTATTCACTCGGTAAATGCCTCTTCCAATATCCCTTTCAACAATTCTTTTGGCACATTTATCAGTGAAATTATGTACAACCCTGCTGGTTCAGATAATAATCGCGAGTATGTTGAAATATATTCCACTAAAATATTCAATTTCAGCAATTTTATAATTGCAGATAGTTCTTCCAATGATACTCTTCGTCAATTATTTTATGTTCCTGATTCTTCTTATTCGTTGATTGTTGAAGATGGATTCAATTATTCTGGAATTAATGCTTCTATTTATGGTGTGGGAAATACTATTGGCAATGATTTGAATGACGAAGAAAACCTTTCTTTATATTTTCCTAACAACACTAGGATAGATTTTGTTCATTATACTAGTGATCAAGGTGCCAAGAATAATAATTATTCTCTAGAACGTCGTCAGGACAGTTCATGGGGCGAAAGTAGAACATTAGGCGGAACTCCTGGAAATAAAAATAGTATTTGGAATACCACTCAACATTTATTGGACCTAGAGATTTCAGAATTTCTTCCTAATACTTTCAATGGTGATGAGGAATTAAAACCAAATGGAGAATGGATTGAGTTACATAATATCGGGAGTACTGAAATTTATCTGGGCGGTTTGCTTTTTGAAGATCAAAGTGGTCATAAATTATATGTAGACAACACTAAAATAATGGGTGATTCTAATGGTCTTTATCTTAAACCTGGAAAATATATTGTAATTTATCGCGATGGAGATTCTGATTTCAGTATGAATGATTATGGCTATGAAGAAATTTCTCTCATTTATAACAATCAAACCATAGATCTCGTTAGTTATTCTGACACTCAAGAGGGGATGTCTTGGAGTAAAGTTGATGATAATTGGTATCAGGCTCTGCCCACTCCTGAAGAAGGAAATAAAGTTACCGGAGATTGTGATTGGTTATTATTGTTAGATTTGAATAATTCTATTTATCAGCCTGAACGGTTTGCTTTTGAAATATCGGCTATGCGAGTTTTTGGAAACACTCCCAATATTACTGTGCGAGGTAAAATAGAAAATAGCAATGGTGAGATCATAGAAACGTATTCCCCCTGGAGCAATGCGTCTATAACTTCTATCTCTACTAAACGTTATTCTCCTAATCTTAAAGAAGGACTATACCAAATCATTTTTTGGATCGATAATTTAACCTGTTATGAAGTGGATCCAGTTGACAATCAAGTAAGTAGGGCTATCGCTATCAATCCCACTTATCAAAAAACAACTTCCACTATTGAAATTACTTCCATCACTGCCGGTAGTAAAAATACTACTAAGTGGGGTGACCAATTGCGGGTTAAGGTGAATATCTACAAAGGGGATACCACCAAAGAAGTAGTGGAGGCATATGCCCAAAAAGGCGGAGAAACTATTAGTGAGAGAACGAAATTGAATGTAGAAGATGATTACAAATCTTATCCTTTAACTATTCCCATTCAATTATTTCCCAATTGTAACAATGATATTTCTGATGGTAAAGCGGTTTTAGTTGTACAGGGCTTGGACGCTCGTACGGAAAGAGAGTTTGAAGTAGGGGGCGTTAATGAGGATGTCTGTAAAGACTATTTAGATTACATAGATCAAATTGAAGAAGAGGCAACTAAACTTCAATATCACATTTCCGAATCTCAGGCCATAGTTTCTCCGGGGGAAGTTTTTCCTGTAACAGTCCATTTTCAAAATGAGGAAAAACCACATAAATTTACTTTGTGGAGTTATGTCTATCGGGGCAGGAAATGTTATTCTTGTGATGAGTCTACTCAAGATCGGAATGCCAATGAACAAACTATAACTTTAGTTTCTGCTGAATCTAATGATGTAGAACTCTTTGTTAAATTAGATCCGAAGATGGACGACGGTGAGTATAATCTAAAAGTAGAAGTACAAAAAGATCAGCAGAAAACGTCTCATGCGTTAATCAAGACCATTTATGTAAAAAATATGAAACAGAATGTTTCACAATTATTAGAAGTGAGTGCCGGGGATAAAGCTGAGACGGAAGGGGATTTGATCACTTCCGATTTTATGGTTCGTAGTAGAGTGTCTAATGAATCCAAAGGTGTAGTGGTCTATGAATCTAATGCTCAAAGAAGTAAGAAATTGATCCCTACTTTTCTTGCTGTTTCTTTAGCGTTATTGTGTTTGGTGGTAGTATGGAAGCAGAAATGAGGGAAATTCACATAACTCCAATAGATTCATTTTTGAACAACTCCTTCGAAACACTTAAAAATACCTTCTCATTTTAGTCATATATGGTAGACATCCAATTCAGGGCGGTAATTGAAGTATTAGGTAAGCCTAAAGAACATGTAGAAAAGTCTATGAAGGCTTACATTGAACAGCTTAAAAAGGATACCAATTATCAGGTTTTAAGCGTCGAATTTGCCGATCTTAAAGTGCATGAGGAACAAAGTGCTTGGTCCACTTTTGCTGAGATTGAGGCTAAAACCGATAAACCAGAATGGCTCACCGCCTTCTGTTTCCATTACATGCCTTCTATCATTGAAATTGTCGAACCTGCTTCAATAACTCTTAAAGATGTACAATTTACTCAGTTTTTGAACGATTTACAGGCACGTTTGCATCAAGTTGACGCTATCGCTAAACAAGTGAAATTAGAAAATGATTTCATGAAAATCAATATGAGAGCTTTGATGAAAAATTACATCAGCGTTCTTTTAGCTCGAAAACCTCTTACCTCAGAGCAATTAAGTGGTTTAACTGGAGTAGAAAAAGATAAATTGGAAGATTATTTGGATGTGTTAATTGATGAAGGTAAGGTAGATTTAAAAGGCGATGAATACTTCTTGATTGAAAATGGAAAGCAATGAAAAGAAGGTGGAAGCGGTAATTTTTGCCGTAGGTAAAGAGATAACTTCCGAACGTATTTCCAGTTTATGTTCCATTTCAATAGAAAATGTTGACACAATAATGCAAAAACTCACAACTGAGTACGATCAACGGGATCATTCTTTAAAAATAGTAAAGAAAGAAAATGGTTGGAAGTTAACCGTACGGGATGAATTTGTTCCGTTAGTGAGCAATATTGTTACTTCTACCGAGATGAATGGACCAATGATGGAAACTCTAGCTGTTATTGCGTGGAGATACCCCATTGTTCAATCAGAAGTGATTAAACTTCGTGGATCTAGTGCCTACGATCACATGCGAGAATTAGAACAACAAAATTTTATTGCCAAAGAAAAGTTCGGAAGAACATTCAAGCTTAAATTAACCCCTAAATTCTTTGAATATTTTGATCTTCCGAGTGAAGAAGCCAAACAAGCTTTCTTGAAACAAATACCTCCGCAGGTATTACTAGAAGCAGAACAAGTAAGTAAAGAGGCAGATGAGGTGGAACGTCTTTTAGAGTTGGAACAGAAAGAATTGCAAGGGCAGTCAGAGATTAAGCAGGCTATGGAAGAAGCGAAAAAGGAAGAAGAGTAATTTTAGTTCAATTCAAAATATTGGTTTAATATGTCATCGCGTGCTCTGATGGTGACTTCTTCTGCATTTTCTTCGAGTATTCTGGTGTAAATGGAAGTGTAATTGGCTAATTCTTCTATGGCCCTAATTGCGGCGTCATAATCTCCGGTAGCTGCTTGTGTTTCTACTGCGGCATATAATTCATCTTGCCTATCACAAATACTTCTTGATACCCTAGCTACAACGGCTTCTCTTTTTTTATTTAATCTTTCCCAGTTATTTTCAAGATGGGTTTTATCTTCTATTGACAATTCTGCACTCTGAGTATAACTATCAATCTTAGCTGGAGCAGTTTCAATTAAATTTGCAACATAATCCGACGCTACATCTTGGTCATCTTGGGAAAGTACTGATTCTAAACTGGTGAGAAAATGATTTATTGCCCCCCTATAAACTACTCTAGTAGTATTTCTTTCCACAACTTCTCCTCTTTCTCTGAATTTGATAGTGGGGATAGCAACCGATCCCACATCTTTCTGATAATTAGAACATAATTGTTCGTAAATGTTGACTAATTTTTCAAAAGGATAAGAATTATCTTGTTCTTTAGTTAGGGCTGTTGCAGCAACATCTTGTAATATCTGTTGATATCTTTGGCTTAGAATGGTTCTGCACCTTTCTAATGCTCTAGTTTTAGTTTTTCCTTCATCCATTAAACCGTTGGCAATTTCTCCTATCACGAAAATAGTATCATCTATTACAGTTTCAAGTGGCTTAGTGGTTACTGGACCAATACCCATGTCTGCGGGAAATTTTGGTTGGAAACTATCTGGAGAAACTTGGGAAATATAATTTGCAACATGCTCCCCCAATATGTTTTGAACTGCGTCAGGATCATAGTTTCTTCTATAGGGAGAGTTTTCTACTAACTTCTGATATTCTCTAAGCTTTTCTACAGCCGCGGTAAGCGATCCTGCCCTTGCTTCTTCTAAAAAGTGTTGGGCTAATACTGCTTCGGATCCATCATCAGTGGGGGTTCCATTTGTTCTTTTTCCAGTTCTATCAAAAAATCCCATTTTAACCTTTAAAATATTGATAATATATAAACCTTTCTACTATTTATTACCTAACAGTAGTTACATGAGCAATTACCGCAATCTTTATAAAGCATTAAACTCTCTAATTTACATCAGTTTATCGACGATAAATTAAATAATTAACTCCTTACCAAAATGGCGGAAAATAACCCTGAAAATCAAGCGGAAAATGTACCTGAAATCGCTCCGGAAACGGGATCAGAAATCCCTTCCGGAAACAGTTCGAAAATTATCCCCAGAGTGATTGAAGAGGAGATGAAAATAGCGTATGTCAATTATGCCATGTCGGTTATCGTGGGCAGAGCTTTGCCTGATGTCAGGGACGGTTTAAAGCCAGTTCATCGAAGGATTCTTTTTGCCATGTACGAAATGGGTATGTTGCATAATAAACCATTTAAGAAGTCTGCCCGTATTGTGGGAGAAGTTTTAGGTAAATTTCATCCCCATGGTGATTCAGCCGTATATGACTCTTTAGTGCGTATGGCTCAACATTTCTCTTTACGGTATCCTTTAATCAACGGTCAGGGAAATTGGGGTTCTATTGATGGTGATTCCGCAGCAGCTATGAGATACACTGAAGCTAAACTTCAAAAAATATCCGAAGAAATGCTTAAAGATATTGATAAAGATACAGTTAATTTTAAAGAAAATTTCGATGCATCTCTTAAAGAACCAGAAGTTCTTCCCACTAAAATACCTAACTTATTGATTAATGGTTCTTCGGGAATTGCCGTGGGTATGGCCACTAATATTCCTCCCCATAACGTAGTAGAAATTTGTGATGGAATCATTAGTGTTATCGACAATCCGGAAATTACCGTGTCGGAATTGATGCAAATAATTCCCGGACCTGATTTTCCCACTGGGGGAGAAGTTGTTTGCGGCGATGCTTTGCGTTATGCCTATACTAAGGGTAGAGGAAAAGTTACCATTAAATCAGTAACTAAATTTGAGGATAAAAAAATAATAGTTTCTGAAATCCCTTATATGGTCAACAAATCGGAGTTGATAGAACAAATAGCAGAAATAGTAAAAGATAAAAAGATTTTAGGCATACGGAATATTAATGATGAGTCAGATCGAGAAGGAATAAGGGTAGTTATCGATTTAAAGAACGATGTTGATCCACAAGTAGTTTTGAATCAATTATTCCAATTCAGCCGATTAAAAGTTTCTTTTGGTATAACTTTACTAGCTTTAGTAAATCATCAACCCAAATATTTAGGAATAAAAGAAATAATGCAGTATCACGTTGATCATCGCAAAGATGTCATCGTACGCAGAACTCAATACGATTTGAAACAAGCTCAAGATCGCGTGCATATTTTGGATGGATTATTAATCGCGTTAAACAATTTAGATCAAGTCATTCCTGGAATACGCAATTCTAAGACTGTTGAAGATGCTAGAGAGTTCCTTATGGGTACTTATGCTTTGTCTGAACTTCAAGCTAAAGCTATCTTAGAATTACGCTTACAAAAATTAGCTTCTATGGAACAACAAGGTATTAGAAATGAGCATCAAGAGTTATTGGGAAAAATAATGTATTACATTGAAATTTTAGCTTCTGAAGCAAAAGTACTCTCTCTAATTAAAGAGGAATTGAAAGAAGTAAAAGAACAATATGGTGATAAACGCAGATCAGTTATTGTTTCTGGTGAAGATGAAGATGTAAACATGGAAGAACTTATTGAAGAAGAAAATATGGTAGTTACCATGACTCGAGCAGGTTATATTAAACGCATGCCCGTGGATACGTATAAGACTCAACGTCGAGGTGGAAAAGGGGTAATCGCTACCGGTATGAAAGAAGAAGATTTTGTAGAAAAATTATACATGGCTTCTACTCACGATTATTTACTCTTCTTCACAGATCAAGGTCAAGTGTATTGGTTAAAAGTATTCCATGTCCCTGAAGCGGGAAGACAGGCTAAAGGAAAACACATTTCTAATGTCTTAGAAATGCATCCAAATGAAGTTATCAATGCCGTAGTTCCCGTTCGTGATTTTAAACAAGGATATTTATTCATGGCCACTAAACAAGGAACAGTAAAGAAAACAGAATTGATGGAATTTTCTAATCCTCGTAAAGGGGGAATCCGCGCTATTAGTTTAGATGAGAATGATACTTTAATCGGAGTTAATTATACTGATGGAAATAATGAAATTATTTTAGCTACTAGAAATGGTATGGCTAATCGTTTCAAAGAAAGCGATGTTCGATCCATAGGTAGAGCGGGAAGAGGAGTACGAGGAATTACGTTGGATGAAAGCGATGAAGTAATTGGGATGTTAGCGGCAGTAGAAGGATTAAATATTCTGACTGTAACGGATAAAGGATTTGGCAAACGAACTCCCGTATCCGAATATAGATTGTGTAATAGGGGAGGAAAAGGAGTTACTAACATCAAAATAACTGATAAGAATGGTCCGGTAAAAGCAGTAATGTTAGTTGATGGAAAAGAAGAAATCATGCTTATCTCTAAATTTGGCGTAGGTATTCGAGTAAAATCTACTGATATTTCTATTATTGGCAGAGCGACTCAAGGAGTAATTTTGATGCGTTTAGCTGAAAGAGATCAAGTTGGTGCAGCAGCTTTGATTTTGGAAACAGGGGAAGAGATTTTGGATGGAGGGGATGGTCCAATTATTCCTGCTTCTACTGATGACACAATTTAATGACCACATTTTATAAATAATCTTCTTTTTGTCATAATTATGAAATGTTTCGCTTTAGTTAATCCTGGATTAGAGAATATAACAGAGAAAGAAGTAAAAGAGTTTCTACCTAGCTCTAAACCTAAACATCTTTCTTTAAGTGTTGAATTTGAGGTAAAAAAGAATGAAGATTTACTACTGCTAGCACAGCACTTACAATCAGTCAAAAGAATTTGCATCTCTTTAGGTAAATATTTTTCTTTAGATAATCTTAAACTAGCTACTTTTCCTTGGCTTGATTTTTTTACCAATGAAACTTCATTCAAAGTAGAAGTAGAAAATGTATCAGGGCAAGATAATCGATTTGCCATGGCTAAAAATGTTGCCGGACATATTTTTTCGGAGTTGGAGAAAGTCAAGATGGTTCCTAAAATGGAGATGAAAAAGCCGAATATTCTGGTTATTGTATTCTATACTGGAAAAGAATATTTGATAGGCATCGATATTTGTGGTCGAGAATTAAATTCTCGTCACTATCGTGTCTTTCCTCATCCTGCTTCTTTCAAAGGAGATTTAGGGTATTATTTTGTACGTACTTCTGGTTTCAAACTGGGAGAACAGATTTTAATTGGTTTTGCTAAAGATGGAGTTTTGGCTATAGAAGCGGCATTATTTCAACATCAAGTTCCCTTAAAACAGTTGAAAGAAGATTCCTGGCATTATTTTCCCTCACTTGTTAAATTAGTTGAAAGTTCTGGAGTAAATAGTTCTGAAGTGATTCCCAAAGTAAAAGATTTATCCGAGTCCGAGAATAAAATTTCCATCTTTGCTTTTGATCAATCAATACAAAACACCAATGCTTCCCGAAAGAATGCGTATCTAGCTGGAGTCAAATCTCATATTAACCTGCAGAAGTATAGCTTAGAAGATCTTGATGTTAAATACGATCCAAACCAATTTGATCGAATCATTTTGCAGGTAACTTCCAAAGATGAAGATCAACTTAACGAGATATATTACCAAACTAATTATGTGCTCAAGTCAAAAGGCACTTTGTTATTATTGGGAAGAAAAGGGTGGGATTTTTCCGTTTCCAATAAATTCAAATTATTGCAAAGCGGAGAAATGGTGCGAGGAAATAGTATAACTGCTTGGTGGCTGTTGGAGAAAGTATAATTTTAGTATTTCTCATTAGACCAATTTTTATCGTGATTACCCTCTCCAAAGCAAATCCTTTATATACTCTTTTTCTTTAACTCCCTCTATGGTGTCATGGCAGGAAGATATATCCCGTTGGAAAGAATATTATGGTTTCAACCGCCTAGAATTCACTTCAGGCCTAGTTATCGCTTTAGTCATAGGTTTTCTTTTTTCTTTCCGAGATTGGGGAGCAGAATCATTTAGTCCAATTACCGGAGTAATCAATTTATTGTTAGCTACTGCAGCGGCGTTGATTTCTATCTGGTTCAAATTATCTTGTCAGAAATTATACGGCCTTTCTGAGGGATACAAAGTATATTTCAAACCATGGTGGGCAGGAGTAGGGATTGCCGTGGTAATTGCATTTATAACCATGGGTAAAGTCCCTTTATTGATCTTAGGCACAGTAAGTGCCGTATTTATGGTTCGTCATCGTTTAGGAGAATTTAGGTATGGGTATTCCCACTGGAATTATTGTATGATTATGTACTGGGGGCTTATGTCTCATTTAATCATGGCCATTCTTTTTGCTATCGGTTTGTATTTCTCTCCTCACAATTATTTTTTTAATAAAGGATTGATTATGAATCTCATTGCCGGGTTTTGTTTGATGGTCCCTCTTCCGCAAATGGACGGATTAGGCATTTGGTTTGGCAAGAGCGCTTTGTATTATATCGGGTGGATTTTATTATTGTTAACGTCAGTTTTACTTTTAACTAAAACCGCGTTTGGATTACTCTTTTGTGTTATTGCAGGATTAATTTATGCAACTATTTACATGTTAATTGGTTCGGAGAAGTGATACTATGGTAAATTGGAAAGAAGAATGGGTAGAAACAGTAGTTTTGGGATTGGCCGCTTTAGGATTTATTATATCCTTATTGATTCAAAGTGTTATACTTAGTTATTTGACTATAATCTTATCTGGTTTTGTTGCCGGAAGAATATTTTACATCAAACGTTTCAGCCAACCAATTCTGCCTTTCATTTTAATGATTGTGGGTTTTTTACTGGGTTATATACTAGGAAGTTTCTGGACAAGTCGTTTTTGGATCATGGTTTTCTTTGCAGTTAGCTTTTATGCCAGTTATGAATTGCATTTGAAAAAAATCTTAGTAACCTTTAAAAGTAAGGACTTCGTTAAGTAGGTTATGGATACATACAAAGTAAAGAGTATTACCATCAGCCGAAAACCAGGTAAAAATCGGGATGGGTTTTGGACTGCTTTTATTGGTTTGTTTGATGAGAATAATCCTCACTTGAAAGCAAAAGCTCCCAAAGAAGTATTAGAATTCAAAGAGGTAGAAAAAGTTCGCTTGTGGGAGTTACGTAATGTTTCTTATTACTTAGCCGGAAATGATCTGGTTATCAACAATATGACTGAAGTTAATTTTAATAAACAAGATAATATTCTGACTATCACTGGGAAGCAGAAGTTGGCATAGATTAACTTTAAGCAGATAGGAAGAATACGACTCTTTATTAAAGTTAATTAGCTCTTAGGGTATTTTTTTCTAATTTTACAAATGTGTTTTTATGGTTAATATAAATTATTCTTTATACTTAATAATTATTGATCTTTTATCAAGTACAGACCCATCAATTTTTAAAATTGTTACTTTTATTAAAAAATCACTTCCCACTTTTGCTGTACCTTTAGTGACTTTAATTTCATGAACCAAAATTCCTTTATTTTTAAAAATTCCTTCTGGCACTTCTAAGTTTATCCAGCCTTCAGCATTTTTACTCTGAGAAATATTAGCTTTGACTGTATATTCTAGGGGATAGGTACTGCGAAATGGTTCCCTATCCTCATTTATAACTACGAAAGACACATCTAATTCTTCATCTTTTGATAGAGATAAAACCCCTCCTGTTTCCCAAATTACTGGGCCATTATCTTTAAGATAATCCATTTTCGGGGTATATCCACATTTTTTTTCAATACACTTAGGTTCACTATGGCATATAAAGCGTGTTGATTCTGTCGCAAGACAGGAGTATCCTTCATAATCACATTCTTTCAAGTATGTCTCTTTCCATAGATCTAAATATTTTTTATTAATCGAAACACGATCTCCCGATGTGGTACAAGAACAACAGTTCTCACCGATTAAGATACATTCTTTATCAGCATTACAACGTGTCAATTCTTCTTCTGAAGGAAGCGGAGCAACTAGTTAAGAATATTAATAGGATCATAAACAAAGCAGCTAAAACCATCTGTTTCATTATGATAAAAGAAAGAAATTTTGTTTTTATAAATGTTTGTGGACAAAGCATGTGCTTAGATGAGCTTTCCCAATATGATTCTTTCCTATTCATAAGAAACTAACAGTAATATAATGTTCAAAAATAAAAAAGTCAGAAAATTAGAAAGGTTTCTTATTTCTGTAACATTCACGGCAATAAACTGGCTTGCCTTCTGTTGGCTTGAAAGGAACTTCGCATTCTTTGCCACATTCCGAGCAGGTAGCTTTGTGCATCTCTCTTGGGCCGTCAAAATCTCTTCGTGGTCCTGAACCAAAACTCTTTCTAGGTCCGTCTCTTGAGTTTCTGTCACCAAAGCCTCTGTTTCCAAATTGTCCCATTATATTTCTCCTCCTATATACTAACGGTATAGAAAGGTCTTTGCCTTCCTATCGTTATTCTGGAATAGTCTATTTGTTAGTACTTTATAAATCTTCTCAGAAATATGGAGATATTTTCACTTATCTCAAATACCTCGCAATCCCCTCCAAATCCCCAAAACCTTTATATTGTTGTATCCGTCAATCTTACTTAAATGGATTTTACCTTAATAGAGACTGACAGCGCTTTAAACCAAGCATATGAGCATTGGAAAACTGCTTCTGAATTAGCCATTGATCTGGAATGTGAGAACAATCTACACCATTATGGGGTTTATATTACTCTAATCCAGATTTTTGATGGCAAAAAACATTGGATTTTAGATATGCTCAGGTTGAAAGAAGTCAAAAAGTTGGTAGAAATCTTTGAAAATCCTCTCATTCAAAAGATAATTCATGATGTCAGCTTCGATTTACGTATTCTAGGCACACAGTTACATTGTCATCCTAAAAATATCTTTGACACTCAAATGGCGGCTATGCTCTTAGGTAAGAAAGAAATTGGTTTGGCGGCATTGTTAAAACAATACTTTTCAGTTCAAAAGCAAGAAAAATTCCAGATGGCTGATTGGACCAAAAGACCATTATCTGCAGATATGCTTACCTATGCTTTGGGTGATGTTACTTATTTAATCAAACTAAGAGATATTCTCATGCAGGAATTGGGAGAGAAAGGACGATTGTCTTGGGCAGAGCAAGAATTTGAGTTCATTGAACAAAAAGAATGGAAATATGAGGAAGGTTCATTTTTTGATATAAAAGGAATTAGGCACATAACCGATACCCAACGATCTATTTTAAAGCGTTTATTCTTATTGCGGGAACAATTGGCCAAGAAAGTTGATCGTCCAGTACATTTTGTGATAAGTACTAAAAAATTGGTAGAATTTGCTTGCAATCCTCCCGATTGGAAAAAATTACAAGGGGTGCATCCGACGGTACGTAATCAAGCTCAGTTATTCTTTGACGCGGTGGAGAAAGGAAAAAAAGAATTGTTAAGTTTACCAGCGATAACCAAGAAACGATACGCCCCCCAACAAAGGGACCAATTTGATAAACTTACTGAAAAAAGAGATAAGATCGCTGAAGGATTAAGTATGCCTAAACATCTGATTGCTAATCAGGATCAATTACGAGAGATAGTTCTTACGGGTAAATTTGATGGGTTAAGAGAATGGCAGAGAGAATTGTTGAATCACTAACCCAATCAGAAAAGAATAAAAACCCAAAGATAATGATTCACTTATGGTTAAAGAAAAAGAAGCATCCCCCTTGCGCAATAATCTTGGTTCTAAGTTCAAAGATATTATATTGGGTGGGCAAGATGGAGTGGTTAATGTTTTAGGGGTAGTTCTAGCTATAGCTGCAGCAACTAATGAATCTCGTGTTATAATCATCGCCGGAATTGCAGCAAATTTAGCCGAATCATTATCCATGGGGGCAGTCGCTTATACCTCTACTAAAGCGTATAGCAGATATTATTATTCTGAATTAGCTCGAGAAGAAAAAGAAATGGAAGAAGCCCCCCATTTAGAAAGAGAAGAAATCAGGGAGATTTATTATCATAAAGGATTTCGTGGAGATTTATTAAACAAAATTGTACGTAAGATAACCTCTTCTAAAAAGATTTGGTTGGAAACGATGATGACAGAAGAATTAAAATTATCTTCCGAACAATTACAAAATCCTCTTAAGTCTGCGTTAATTGTAGGGATATCAGCGTTGGTTGGTTCGACTATTCCTTTGCTGCCTTTCTTTTTTGTTTCAGTTAAAACCGGAATTATTCTGTCTTTGATATTTTCTACCATCGCTTTATTTTCTACCGGAGCTATAAATGCCAAGTTAACCATTGGCAGTTGGTTGAAAAATGGAATGGAAATGGCTGTAATTGGAATGATTACTGCTATAATCGGGTATGGTATAGGAATATTGTTGGGTAAAGTTTTTTAATAATCTATCCTATAAACTAAATAAAAATTAAAGCAATGTTTTTAAAGTGCTTTCTAATATATTGTTCAAAGCAACAATTGATTAAATCGGAGGCAAAATAAATGGATGGATCACAAGAACCACCAGTAAAAGTTGGTGAAAATTACGAAGTAAATATTAATGCAGTGGGAGAAAAGGGCGATGGAATTGCCAAAGTGAAAGGATTTGTCTTATTTGTACCGGGTGTACAGAAAGGCGATTATGTAAAAATTAAAATAACTAAAGTACTAGCTAAAGTTGGTTTTGCAGAAGTAGTACTAAAGATGGATCGACCGGAAAGAGTTTCTAAATATACTACTATCAATCCTGAAGAGTTGCATCGAAGGGAAGAAGAGCCGGCACAGAAATTTGAAGAGACGGACAATTTTGGGGATGAATAAATAGTTAAAATATTTTAATAAACTATGATTCGGCGTTTATTTTTAGCTATTGTAATTTCTGAAGAGGTTAAAAATAATCTTAAACTAATTTATAATTTGCTCAAAGCAACCGGGGCAGATTTAAACTTAGTTTCTTTAGAAAATCTTCATTTTACTTTGAAATTCTTAGGAGATGTAGATAAAGAAAATATTCCAGATATAGTTGAAAAAATAAGTAGTATTAAGCAGAGACCATTTAAAGTAAAAGTTCAAAGCATGGGTTTTTTTCCAAGTTTAGAAAAAATAAATGTGGTTTGGGTTGGGACAGAGAGTGAAGAATTAATTTCTCTGATGAAAAAGATAAATATAGATTTGGACGAGATTAGAAAAAATGAGTTTAAAGAAGAAATTCCCCATTTGACTATTGCGCGAGTAAAATCTGGAAAGAATAGGGAGAAGTTGAAAGAGTTGATTGTTAATCATAAGAATGATGTGTTTGGTGAGATGGCGGTAGATAGGATAATACTATTTGAAAGTAAATTGACTCCGCAGGGACCTATTTATACCGTAATGGAATATTTCCAATTAGGATAAATTGTCTTATTTGTTAAATATTTATCGCTCAACTCTAGTAGGATAACCTTTAAATAAGACTCTTTCTTTCATTATAGCATGAAGAGGTGTTCAAATGTCCTACGTAGCTTGGTTCAAAGATTTAAATAAAGATTCTATTCCTATTGCCGGTGGCAAGGGAGCAAATTTAGGAGAGATGTTCAATCTCAGTTTACCTGTCCCGGGTGGTTTTTGTGTAACCGCTCAAACTTATAAATTATTTTTAGAAAGGACCCTACTTAAACCTCGGATGGAAGCGTTACTGAAAGGACTTAACGTAGAAGATACAGATACATTGCAAAACATTGCCGATCAAATTCAAAAATTGATCATTGCGGCTAAAATACCTGAAGATATGGCCGAGGAAATCAAAGATAATTATGAATTACTCAGTGCTAGTAATATGAAAGCAACTAATTTAGTTGATGCCGAGGAAGTTTTTGTAGCAGTGCGAAGTTCCGCCACTGCTGAAGATTTACCCAGCGCTTCCTTTGCTGGACAGCAAGCAACTTTTTTGAATGTCAAAGGAAAAGAAAGCGTGGTGGAAGCAGTTCGAGCTTGTTGGGCTTCATTATTTACCGCCAGAGCAATATATTATCGAGAGAAGCACCAATTTGACCATATGAAAGTTCTTATTTCTGCAGTTGTACAAAAAATGGTCAATGCTGATCAAAGCGGGATTATGTTTACTATCAATCCTTCCGATAATGTTTCTAGTGAAATTGTGATTGAAGCCATTTATGGGTTGGGAGAATTAATTGTTGGTGGAGAAGTTAATCCCGATATGTTTAGGGTAGATAAAAATAGCCGAGAAATAATCAAGATGGAAATACGTAAGAAAGAATGGGGATTATTTAGAAATGCGAAAGGGATGAACGAAAAAAGACCCATTCCTACAAATTTACAAGCACGTCAATGCATAACTGATGCTCAAGTAAAAGAGTTGGCTCGCTTAGGTAAACGATTAGAAGAACATTATGGTCTACCTCAAGATATTGAATGGGCTATTGAAAAAGGACAAGTGTTGATCGTACAAACCAGAGCAGTAACTACGTTCAAAACTCCTGCTGATGAAACTACTTCTTCTGGATCAACTACTACAAAAACAGAAAGTGCTTCTGCTAAATCAGTTGCTGAAGAATCCGCCAAGATTCTATTGAAAGGAGAAACTGCATCTGCCGGAGTTTATACTGGAATGGTTAAAGTAGTGTTAGATATCACTCAATTATCCAAGATTTTAAAAGGAGATATTTTGGTAACGACTATGACCACTCCAGACATGGTGCCGGC
>Ga0209542_10006668_pt1 | contig 22362 bp, 14 predicted proteins | sample RifCSPhighO2_01_FD_184028 | JGI IMG/M metagenome (GOLD analysis project Ga0209542, IMG submission 184028) | Soil microbial communities from Rifle, Colorado - Rifle CSP2_plank highO2_0.1 (SPAdes) (version 2) | ecosystem: Environmental > Terrestrial > Deep subsurface > Rock core/Sediment ... | reverse complement strand
TTGGCAACTCAAGTCTAGGTCGTAGTATGAGTTACCGCTAAATTTTGCAACTATATAAGCGCCTATTCCCGATTAAACCGCGCAGGGCTTGAGTATAGCGTATTAGACGCAATGTGTCAATGGAATCTGCGGCGGGCGATACTTAAACCAGCGCGAACCTTCTTTGAGCGAAACGGCTGTGGCGTTTCGCAGACCCATCCGCTCGGGCGCGGCGGAATTCCCCCACACCCCCTGCCTACCGGCAGGCAGGCCCCTTCCGCCGCGCCCGCGCTTGAGGAGGCGGTTTTTGACCCCCTATTAGTTCACACTAATAACAAAGCTGCGCTCATTGCTTCCGCCCCGGCAGTCGTTCGCGGTTGCTGTGACCGTGTATGTTCCGGGACTTGCCCAGGTGTGAGACGTGTTAAAAGTCCATCCTTGTTTGTTTTGCGGATTGGAAGATTGGCACGCTCCCGCAACTCCGGTGCCTTCGCCCCACGAAATTCCCCATGAGAGATTGTCGCCGTCAGCGTCGGTTGCGCCCCAGCTGAACGAAACGGACTGTCCAACTCTGACGTTAACCGGAATGGCAGGAATGCCGTTGATGACTGGAGGATTGTTTGTGCTCGTGCCTCCGCTTATAATCTTGAGGTAACTGTCGCTTGAGTCACATGTTGCAGAGTTTGTTCGGCAAACTTGGACTGTATATGAACCGTCAGGGACAACACCACCTGTGCCAGTTCCGAGAACATCCAAATATTTACCCACTGACCAGTTGTACGAAGAACTATTTTCTACTCTCTCTGCAATCGTATATGGCCCAGCAACAGCGTATCTTGGACAGATATTTCCCGTGCACGGCGGATAGTAGTGAATTAACTTGATGTCATAGGGTTGCTGTGGTGGCGGCGCACATTGCGCTCCGACCGGACATATCGGGACTGGCGTGTTGTCCTGCCATTTAATTGTCTGGGTTGTGCCTTTTGTCCACACCTCTCCCCCATTCGGAGAAATGACGGTGATGGAGGGAGCTATTGAACCTGAACCTACGGTTACTTTCGCGGTTGCGGTCAGAACTGTTCCAGATGACGATTTATACGCGGCCTTGATGTCTGCCGTACCGTTTGAATTTCCTTTTACTGCGACGCCATTAAACGGATTACATCCTGGAGTGAAACAATCACCTATCGCAACAGTAGTTATTGAAGTAATGCCAGGATTACTTGACGTCCATTCTGCCGCTACGGGAATTCGGGCCGGCATAACTTGAGCGCAAAAAGCTCCCAAAGGACATGGCGGCATAGGCGGCTGATAAAAGGCCTGAAAACTTTTACTCTCGCCAACTGCTAGAGAAGCGGATGATGGTTCAATATCCAGATATCCGGTATTTACTGGTATCGGTGGCGGTGTAGGGCAAGCTGTAATAATTTTTGCGCGCGTCTGTGGGCCCACAACGCCGTATCCTGTTGTTGCAGGGCTTCCCGAAGACACCACTCCTTGCTTTGTCTGCCATCGCTGAACTGCTTTTTCGGTAAGCGAGCCGTAATAACCGGTTATCAATTTTTCTGGATATACACTTGGATCATTGGCTAACATTTTTTGCAATTTCGTCACTTCTCCTCCCGCGTTCGCGTCGCTCACACCTGGATAAAGCCTTTGCGAAAATACAGGGCATGCCGAATAAACAGGAACTGTGGTAGGCACAGGTTCCGGCTCACTCGGAGTTACACCGCTTAACTGTCGCTGGAGAGCTGTGATTTGCGCTTTTAATTGCATGATCTGCTCCTGCAATTGCTGAATGATTTGCTCATTAGTTTGAGCCAAAACCGGATCGGCGACAAAGAAACTAACGCCAAGAACCACAGCAATAAACAGGACTGCGAATAGTTTTATTTGTTTGTTCATATTGAAAAATATGGTTAAATTTTTATCCCCCTCACTTCGACTTGATTCGACTTTACTCAGGATGGTGAGCCTGTCGAACCACAAGTTTTTCCCTGTCTACCGCCTGCCGGCAGGCAGGGCGGGCAGGTTTTGCGGTTTTTATCGGTGCGACTCCGCAGTCATCTTAACATGATTTCCTGTCTGGTGGGCAATGGAAGGATCGAACTTCCGACCTCGTCATTATCAGTGACGCGCTCTACCACTGAGCTAATTGCCCTTATTTTTACCACGTCATCTTACGTAAAATCCTCTACCCGGTCAAACCCGCAATTTTAACTTAAATGTTACTTCCCCCATTCGCCAATTCGCGCGAATTAGAGAATGGTTTTCTTTCCCTGCAAACAACCACGCACAAAGCGGCGTGCAGGAATAGGTTGTAGCCGCAGAGTGCGGGGTTGAGTTGAGTGAATATAGTACCCGTTGGTGCTATGCTGGTTGCGCAAGCGAAGCTTGTGAGTGACAGAGCTAGAGAAACCCCGCACGAAGTACGGGGAGAACGTCATTTAAAGAATAGCGGGAGTTATATAAGCGAGCCAATGAAGGATCCGCGATGGAGAACGGAGGGTCCGTACTGACGCAGTAGCTTTATATGCAAGCGCGTGCCGTAACCCTTATGCGCTTCGAATTTATACCGGGGGTATTCTTTAGCTTTTCGCGCCATATAGCGGTCGCGCGTGACTTTGGCGATAATCGATGCCGCCGCAATAATGGGTATCCTGTCATCGCCATGAATCACAACTTTATGCGGGACGCCTGGAGGCAATGCCAGTGATCCGTCAAGATACACGAAGTGCAGTTTGGGCAATGCCCGTTTAACCAGACGCCGAGCGCCGCGATGAGCGGCCTTAGCGATATTGATTCTATCAATCACCTTCGGATGCACATACGTGCGAGCCCAGCGAAGTTTTGGGTGAGTCGTCAATAATCTGTACCAGGCCTCGCGCTTTGCCGCCGAGAGTTTTTTTGAGTCGCGAATTCTGCCGAATTTCGGGTGATAAAATCGAAATCCCGCCGGCGCCACAACCATCGCCAGCGCCACCGGCCCCGCCAGTGGTCCCCTCCCCGCCTCGTCAATCCCGCCAATCAGCTTTTTTTTCATGCTAAGCAAGTCCTAAACCGATTCGCCCCAGTTTTAACCAGTAAGTGTTTTCTTTGCTGAAGTTCTTATTCATTTTCCGTTCGAAAGTTGCTTGAAGAACATGCATCGCGTGCGCGACATCGCAATAGAGAGAAAATGACTTTACTTCATAATCAGATAATTTTATATATTTCTGATATTCCCTAAGCGCCCCCACTCGCTCCCATATCATACGCCGAGAATGTTTTTCATCAAACAACACGCTACAAAGCAATACCGCCAATTCTTGAATGCGAGGGTAATTGTTTGCTACAGAGAAATCTATGATAAATATCCTGCCTCTTTTATCTTTAAGCACATTTGTTTTTAGGATATCGCCGTGAACAAGAGCGTGGGGCAATTTTTTTAACTGAAGCTTCGCAAATTCCAGCGAAAGCCGAGATATGACGGAATTATCACTCTTAGATAAAAATTGTTTTTTCTTTTTATACTCCTTGAGAAAATTACAAATTGCCCAACTATCATAAACAAACGATGGTTTTAACCTAATTTGGTTAATCAGCGCTGCCTGCCGAATTAAAAATTTTGTCTCGTTTTTGGTTACTTTCGACTGCTTATCATATAAGCTCTCGCCCTCAATCCATTCCATAACACAAAGACGCACGGCAACTTTATCTAGTGTTGTTTCATAAAGAAAGCCTTGGGATACTTTGTATAGCTTTGGGTGATAAACGCCCGCGAATATGACCCTGCGAATTATATTTATATATCTGATGCAGTTTTCGCGCCCACGATATGACGCAAACAGTTTAACAAAATACTTACCTCCGTGTGTTTTTACCATTAAGTTGAAGTCTTCGTAACCAACTGGAACAACTCTATAAGAAATACAACCGCCCAGTTGGTAATCACGGCAAACCCGAATGAGCAATGGTTTTATGTCACCCTTAAAGCGAATCCGCTTTTGAAATTCGTGCATGCATAGATTATAGATAACTTGCGAGATACTCGCGATAGTATCTGGTTAGTGGCTCTAATGCTTGACCGTATACAGTAGCGTATCCCCCTCTTACCCTAAAATTCCCCGCCCTGCTATCATAGAAAAACCATGAAGTTCACGCACCTCCATACTCATTCGCATTACTCCCTGCTTGACGGTCTAACCAAAATAGACCCGATGGTCGCGCGCGCCAAGGAACTGGGGATGGATTCGATTGCCCTAACCGATCACGGCAACCTTTACGGCGCCATCGAATTTTACCAAAAAGCTAAGAAGGCCGGCATAAAGCCCATCATCGGGTGCGAGCTCTATATCGCCGCGCGCGGCATGGCGGACAAAGACCCGGCGTTCGACCAAAAACGTTTTCATCTGACGGTGATCGCCAGAAACGCCGAGGGTTACCACAATCTCATAAAACTCGTAACCGCGGCGCATCTTAGGGGCTTCTATTACAAGCCACGAGTTGATCGCGCGCTCCTGCGCCAATTCGCAGGCGGGCTCACGGCGCTCTCGGGCTGCCTCACCGGCGAAATCCCGCGCGCGATCCAGGCTAACAACATAGAACGCGCCGAGGAGCTCATCCGCGAGTATCAAGAAATCTTCGGCAAAGAATACTTTTATTTGGAACTGGGAGCCCACCCGAATATTCCCGAGCAACTTACCGTCAACCGCGCGCTCCAAGAACTTTCGCAAAGAACCGGAGCGGGCGTTGTCGCCACTAACGACATCCACTACTGCCGCGCTGAAGACGCCGAGGCGCAGGATATCTTGGTGTCGGTGCAAACCGGCGCGCGGTTTGAGGACGAAAACCGCCTGACGATGAAGCAGGACAACTTCTCGCTCCGCTCCGCCGATGAAATGGCGTCAATTTTCCCCAGCCATCCGGCCGCGATCGAAAACTCTATGCTCATTGCAGATTCAACAGATCTTTCGATCGAGCTCGGCAAAAATAAAATTCCTCCTTTCCCCGCCCCCTCCGGCTACACGCAGGAGCAATACTTGGAGTCGCTCTGCCTTACAGGCATCGAAAAACGCTATCACATCCGGCCGGCAGATTTAGATAAAAGCCCGGATCCCTATGTCAAAACAATCCGCGAACGCTTCCGCTACGAGTCTGACGTCATCAAAAACACTGGATTCGTTTCCTACTTCCTGGTAGTGCAGGATTTTGTGAATTGGGCCCGCCAGCAAGGCATTATTGTGGGTCCCGGGCGCGGCTCGGCCGCCGGATCTCTTATTTCTTACGTACTGCACATTACCAATATTGATCCCATCCACTATAACCTACTTTTCGAACGGTTTTTGAATCCCGAACGTATCTCCATGCCAGATATTGACTTGGATTTCGCCGATACGCGGCGCGATGAGGTTATTGAATATGTTCAGAAAAAATACGGGAATGACCACGTGGCACAGATTATCACTTTCGGCACCATGGCGGCGCGCGCAGCAATTCGCGATACGGGTAGGGCCCTCGGCATGCCGTATAACTTCTGCGATCAGTTGGCCAAGCTTATTCCCTTTAATCCCACGCAGGGCATGAAAGAGGGATGGCTTTCGCAATGCCTCAAAGAGGTGCAGGAGCTTAAAAATATGTACCAGCAAAATCCCGACGCCAAACGGCTGATCGACTCCGCCCTGAAACTCGAGGGCGTGGTGCGGCATGCCTCGATTCATGCTTCGGGAGTGGTAATCGCACCCGAACCGCTGGATCGGTTCGTGCCGCTGCAGTACGCCACCAGATCCCAGGACGCCGCAGCCGACGAAAATAAAGAGGTATTGGTTACCCAGTACGATATGCACGGCATTGAGGCTCTGGGGCTTCTGAAAATGGATTTCTTGGGTCTGCGCAACCTCTCCATCATCGAGCGCACGGTAAATTTGGTCGAAAAACTCCGCGGCGAGAAGATCGATATTGACGCGCTGGCGCTTGATGACAAAGAAGCCTTCAAGATCTTCCAAGAGGCAAAGACTACCGGCGTTTTTCAGATGGAGTCAGCGGGGATGAAGCGCTACCTGAAAGAATTAAAACCAACGGAATTGGAGGATCTTATTGCTATGGTGGCCTTGTACCGCCCGGGGCCGATGGAGTACCTGCCGGCTTATATCAAGCGAAAGCATAAGCTGGAACGCGTGACCTATCTTCATCCGAAATTGGAGCCGATCCTGTCGCCGACCTACGGCATCGGCGTCTATCAAGAGCAGATGATGCAGATTGCGAGAGACCTTGCCGGTTTCACCCTCCCCGAAGCCGATACCTTGCGCAAAGCCATCGGCAAGAAAATCAAATCGCTGCTTAATGAACAGCACGACAAACTGGTCGCCGGCATGATTAAAAACGGCATTAGGCCGAACATCGCCGAAGAAATCTGGGAATTGTTCCCCGCATTCGCCCGATATGGATTTAACCGCTCGCACGCCGCCTGCTACGCGCTCGTAGCCTACCAAACGGGTTATCTGAAAGCTCATTACCCCGCCGAGTACATGGCCTCATTAATGACGGCGGAAGGATTTGAAATCGAACGAGTCGCGTTTCTTATCGACGAAGCCAAGACTATGGGACTCGAAGTTTTGCCGCCGGATGTCAACGAGAGCTTTGAAACCTTCACTGTGATAAGCGCTTCCGCAGAAAACAACGCTGCTAAAATCCGTTTCGGGCTTTCCGCCATCAAAAACGTCGGCTCAAATATCGTTGATGCGATTATCGCCGCCCGAAAGCTTGGCGGGAAATTTAAGTCGCTGGCCGACTTCATCGAACGCATACCGGTCAAAGACCTAAACCGTAAATCTGTTGAAGCGCTCGCCAAATGCGGGGCGCTTGACGTCATCGCCGAGCGAAACGAAATTCTTGGGAATATGGATCTTCTTTTAGGATACGCGCGCGACATTGATAAAAAACAATCATCAAACCAATCGAGTCTTTTTGGGGGCGCCGGCGGCGCGGGCGTTACCGCCATACTGCGCCTTGCGCCAACCGAACCCGCGACAAAGAAAGAACGCCTGGCTTGGGAAAAAGAATTGCTTGGACTCTACGTTACGGAACACCCCATGCAGGCGCTAGCCGAAAAGTTAAAAGACAAAGTGACGCCGATGAATAGGCTCGATGTTTCCGTTCTTCGCGGGAGAACGGTTGCCATCGGCGGCATCGTTTCAATCGTCAAAAAAATTCTCACCAAGTCCGGCGCACCCATGCTTTTCGTAACTATGGAAGACGCGACTGCTAAGACCGAGGTACTAGTATTTCCATCCGTACTCGAAAAAAATCCCTCGATCTGGCAAGCTGATAGGATTCTCCTCGTCAAAGGCAAATTGTCCGACAAAGACGGCGAACCGAAGATTCTTTGCGATCAGGTAAGCGAAATTTTATAGGCGGTCCAAAAATAAAGCCGCCGGCCGCATGCATCATGCGGTCGGCGGTTAGTCGCTCGATAGCCGAGCTGGTTCAGTATGGCTCTTCCTGTGATTTTTCGAGAGACGCCCGGACTCGCGCCGCTTGAAACGCTTCTTGACTTCATGAACCAGCGGACCTGTTCCAAAGGGGGTGAAGATCACGGTCATGATGAGAAGTGCCAGTATGATCCCCGACCACGCCGCCCCCAGCCATAGGAAATCCACCGCGCCAACTCGTAGCTCATTAAGGCATCCACGAATAAACCCAAAGAACTTCGCCACCGGTCTCGCCCCCTTTCTTTGCGAAAAGCGGATTTTTGCGGTAGGCTGTTAGCATAAATTTAGACTAAAATTCATGCCAAAACAATACCCGCCAGAAACTCTCCGCCACTCTTTCGCCCACGTAATTGCCGCCGCCGTCCAAAAACTCTACCCCCAAGCCCAATTCGGTGTGGGGCCGGTAATCGAGAACGGATTTTATTACGATATCAAGTTGCCAAAAACTATCACCGAATCAGATCTCGCCGCCATTGCAAAGGAGACGACACGATTAATCTCGGCCAATATCGTTTTTACCAAAAAAGAGATGGCCATAGCCAGCGCCATAACGCTTTTCAAAAAGAAAAAGCAACCCTTCAAGGTCGCCCTACTTAACGATTTGAAGAAGAAAGGCACGACCAGACTATCTTCGGAAGAAAAGGAGATGCTCGGCGCAAAGAAAGTCTCCAAAGTATCAATCTACGAAACCGGCGACTTCGTGGATCTTTGCCGTGGGCCGCATGTCGCAAGCACCGGCGATTTGGATCCCGCCGCATTTAAACTCACAAAAATCTCTGGCGCCTACTGGCGCGGAAGCGAAAAAAATCCGCAGCTGACCCGCATCTACGGCGCGGCGTTCGCAACCAATAAAGAACTGGATGATTACGTGCGTCTCCAGTCGGAAATCGCCAAACGCGATCACCGAGTCCTCGGCACGGCGCTTGACCTTTTCTCGCAACACCCCGTAGCGCCCGGAGCGATCTTCTGGCACCCCAAAGGCATGATTCTATGGAGAGTACTCGAGAAATTCATCCGCGAAAAGCTCGATGAAAGCTACGGCGAAGTTTCAACACCGGTGATGGTTAAACAAGAGGTCTTCGAACGATCGGGGCACTGGGAACACTACCGCGATAACATGTTGTCTCTGGAGATTGAAAAGGAAACGTACGTTCTGAAGCCAATGAACTGCCCAGAGTCAACTTACATCTACAACTCCCAACTTCGCTCGTGGCGCGACCTGCCTTTGCGGCTTTCCGAGGTAACCGATAAACTTCATCGCAACGAACCCTCGGGAACTCTAGGGGGGCTATTCCGCGTCCGCCAATTATCGCAAGATGACGCGCACATTTATTGCCGTGAGGACCAGATAGAAACGGAAATCAAAAAACTGGTTGACCTGACACAGGAAATATACCGAGTTTTCGACCTGGAACCGTCATTCCGGCTCGGCACCAAACCGGACGAGGCTATGGGCGAGCCGGCGCTCTGGAAAAAAGCCGAGGCGGCTCTCATGAATATCATGAACAACCTAAAGAAAGGCTTTGAGTTAAAGCCTAAAGACGGCGCTTTCTACGGGCCGAAGATTGATATGCACGTTAAAGACTCGCTAGGACGAGACTGGCAGTTGGCCACTATCCAGCTTGATTTTCAGATGCCGCGCCGCTTCGGCCTTTCGTATATTGACGAGAAGGGCGAGAAGGCAATACCGGTGATAATTCATCGGGCAATCTTAGGCACCTTTGAGCGCTTCATCGGTATTTTAATCGAACACTACGCCGGCGCCTTCCCGATGTGGCTGGCGCCGGTGCAGGTTGCCCTGCTGCCTATAAATGACAAGAACCGCGAGTATGTCGCGGGTGTAGCCGCAGAGTTAAAAGAGCGCGGCATCCGCGTGGAAACCGACGAGCGCAACGAATCCATCGGCAAAAAAATTCGCGATGCGGAGCTTAAAAAAATTCCCTATCTTCTCGTGATTGGAGACCGCGAGGCGACGGCAAAAACCGTTGCGGTGCGCGAGCGAGGTAAGGGAGACCTCGGCGCAAAAAACCTTGACGCGTTTATCAAGCGCGTTTTATAATCAAGCGTCGCAAAGAAGCACCTTCCGACTACCTCACGATTCCCGCGCGAAAGGAGGGATGGCGGTGTGAATGCGTTCATAAGACTGATACGGCGGGTAGCGTTGGCATCTCTGCCCCGCAAAAAACACTCCCGAAATGCGGGCACCGGAGACGCGTGCAAGAGATTCACTGAGCTCTGCGACCAATACTGGGCTGCATGGGGAGAGTGGACAAAGAAAGACTGGGATCTTAATCTTCAGCAAAAGGCCAGCGAATGCCTTAACGCGGTGCGGCAATTCTACCGGCTGCCCGAAAACGAGCGGTGCCGTAGCCGTCTTCGTAAGATCGCCCAAGCTAAGAAAATTCCGAGCATGTCGAAGACCGGCATCAGGCGCCCCCGATAGAAGACCGTCGGGGGCGCTTCACATTCATCCCACTACCACCAAGAGACCCGCCCTGACAGAGATCATATCTTTAACGGGAAGTGTAAGAATGGCGTATGCTCCAGAGAGGGTCTGTATGGAGACAACGAGATTCATTTCACCACTTACTTTTCACTGCGATATCTTAGAATATCGTAGTGGGATATAGTATCGAAAAAACATGCAGGAAAACCATCGAATAGAAACTTGGCTGCCTAAACTCATCATAATTCTGGGTCCGACCGCTTCCGGGAAATCCGCGCTCGGTGTGGCGCTCGCCAAAAAATTTAACGGCGAGGTGGTATCCGCTGACTCGCGCCAAATTTACCGAGGGCTCGATGTCGGAACCGGGAAAATTGCTAAACGCGAGATGCGAGGGATTTTACACCATCTCTTGAGTTTCCAAAACCCGAAACGCGGATTTTCGGCCGGGCAATTCAAAAAACTCGCTGAACGAAAAATTAACGACATCCAAAAACGCGCCAATTTGCCATTTCTTGTCGGCGGAACGGGTTTTTATATTGACGCGGCAGCGCGAGGAATCAAATATCCCGAGGTCGCGCCGAATCAAAAACTCCGCGGAGCGTTGGGGAGAAAACCGACAAAGGAACTTTATCGCATTCTGCGAGCGTTTGATCCGGCGCGCGCGAAAACCGTTGACCGCAAAAATCCCCGGCGCTTGATCCGTGCAATCGAAATCGCGAAAGCCACAAAAAAACCGATCCCGAAACTTTCAGAAGAAAAAGTGTACGACACGCTCTTTATCGGCATCCGCCGCCCGCGGCCCGAACTGCGAAGACGCATCCGCGCGGCCATCCGCAAGCGAGTGCAAAGAGGGCTTCTTCGCGAAACGCGAAACCTAATACAGAGGGAAATCCCCGAAAAACGGCTGGCGGAACTGGGGCTCGATTACGGAATTGCTGCCGACTACCTCAAACATCGAATCTCGCGTGAGGCAATGCTAGCAAAACTCGAGTCGGCAACTTGGCGTTACGCCAAACGCCAAGAAACCTGGTTCAGGAAACACCGCGATATTCACTGGATAAGCAATGAAACGGAAGCTAAGAAGTTAGTTAAAGACTTTCTCTCAAAAGAGTCATCGGAACAGCAACCGAAACCATGAACCCAGTCGCGCAAATATGGAGAGTTTAGCGTTGCCAGAAGTTGTCGCCTGTACAGACGCGGGGATTACGACTACTACTTCTTCTCCGGGTTTTTTGAGATTCAAGCGCGCTTTGGCATCGCGCTCAATCGCTTCCGGGGTTGCTGCGATGCGAATTTCATCTCGCAGGCGCTGGTTCTCCGCCTCGGCTGCCTCGAATTTCTGGCGCAGCGCTACTTCCTCGCGGCGCAATGCCAAAAACTCTTGATACGCTCGTAAAACCCAAAGGCTCATCAGCGCGACAGCGACAAGGATTATGAGCAGTATGATGCGGGAAACAAGAAGCTTTGGTGCAGTCATAAACTTGAAAAAGGGGTTAGTGCGTGCTAAGCTTCAAAAATCATGCTCGATACCAGACGAAAAAAAGGTGCTCGGATCATCTGGATAGTCATCTCCATTATTGCGGTACTCTCCATGGTGGCCTTCACCGTCTTGCCGCTCTTGCTTGCCTACTGACCATCATAAATAAGATTGCAGGAAACAAAAACCCTCCCACCTAGCGGGGGTTTTTGTTTCTTCGAGAGTAATCTTACCTAGGCCCTAAACGGTCACCTCTTCAGCATCTTCAAAAACACGTCCGGCGGGATTTCGACCTTGCCCATTCCCTGTTCCGCCAGCCGCTTTTTCCCCTTTTTCTGTTTCTTCCAGAGTTTCATCTTGCGCGTTCGATCTCCGCCGTAAAGATACCCCGTTACGTCTTTTCGCATGGCAGACAGAGTCTCCCGCGCGATTATGCGGCCGCCAACCGCCGCCTGAATCGGAACAGCGAACGCCTGCGACGGCAAAAGCTCTTTTAATTTTGTGGTGATGCGCTGGCCTTCTTCGTACAACTCGTTTTTATGCACCACGGCCGAGAAAGCCCTCTCACGCCTGCCGGCAATCAAAATATCGAGTCGTTCCAAGTCCCCAGCATTATATCCTTCAAATTCATACCCCATCGAGGCGTAGCCCGAGGTCGCGCTTTTCAGGCGATCGTAAAAATCTACAATGATTTCCTTCAACGGCATACGGTAAATCACAAGCATCCTCATCGCTGAAAGATAGCGCGTGTCAACATAACGCCCCCGCGTCGTTTCCAACAGCTTCAAAATGCGGCCGAGAAAATCCGCCGGCGCAATGATTTCCAGCCTCACCCACGGCTCGGCGATTTCGAGAATCTCCGCCTCGTCCGGAATATTCGCCGCGGCATAGACAGTCACTTCTTCGCCGGACCTGAACTTCACGACATAAGACACCGAGGGCGTCGAAACTATCATCTGAATCCCGAACTCGCGCTTGATGCGCTCCGAAACAATTTCAAGATGGAGCATCCCCAAAAATCCCACGCGAAATCCCCGCCCCAGCGCCTCCGAGGCCTCGACTTCATAAGACAGCGCCGCGTCGTTCAGTTTCAATTTATCCAGCGCATCTTTCAACGCGGGAAACTCATCCGCGTCCATCGGGTAAACCGAGGCGAACACTACCGGTTTCGGCTCATCATATCCGGCAAGCGGCTTGGCCGCCAGTCCGAAATCGCGTTCGGCTATAACCGTGTCTCCAACCCGCACGCCAGCCTCCTTTAAACCGGAAGCGATGTAGCCGATTTCTCCGGCCTCGAGTCTTTCGGTCTCCCGCCGTTCGGGAGTAAAGTAACCGACCTCGAGCACTTCGCTGACTTTGCTGACGGAGAGCATCCGTATACGCTCGCCTTTTCTTACGCTTCCGGAAACAATGCGTACATAGACGATTACCCCCTTGTAGGGATCGAATTGCGAGTCAAAAATTAGCGCGCGGAGCGGCTCCCTAGTATTCCCTTTCGGCCCGGGGACGGCCTCGATAATGCGGTCGAGTAAAGCTGGAACTCCCGCGCCGGTCTTGCCGGAAACAAAAAGAACTTCCGCGGGATCAATGCCAAGAAGCGCTGCGAGCTCGTCCGCAGTCCCTTTGGAATCAGCATTGGGAAGATCTATTTTGTTCACCACCGGAATGATGGCGAGCTCTTCCTTTTCCGCCAGATGCAAATTGGCAATCGTTTGCGCTTGCACTCCTTGCGCCGCGTCAACTAAAAGGACAGCTCCTTCCACTGCTGCTAGGGCCCGCGAAACTTCATAAGTGAAATCCACGTGCCCGGGGGTATCAATTAAATTAAAAATGTAAAAATCAAAAGGCAAAATTTTGGTATCCGCCTCGGGCGGATTGATTTTGAATTTTTCATTGTCATTTTGAACTTTGATTTTTGAATTTTGAATTTGCGGATGCCAAAGCATCCTTACGGGCTGCATTTTTATCGTGATCCCGCGCTCGCGCTCCAGATCCATAGCATCCAGAACCTGCTCGCGCATCTTGCGGCCCTCAATCGTGTGCGTCAATTCCAAAAAGCGATCGGCTAAAGTACTTTTACCGTGATCAATGTGAGCAATTATAACAAAGTTTCTTATCTGGTAGGCCATAGCCGTGATCAACCCCGTTAGAAGTAAGCTCCGGCGCGCCGTCGCGAGCTGCCGGTTCGCCTGCGAACCGGATTTCTAACGGGGTCAATGTGAGCTATAATAACGAAATTTCGAATCTGCATGCTAAAAGGCGCCTATTTCGTCTGCAGACGGCTTTCGTCGTCTATACTCGCCGGCAATGCTGACTGGGAGAAAGCGTGCCTCTTAAACGCCTCGACCACCGAACGGACCTCCTCGCTACCGCCAAAATACATTATCCAGGCGTAGCAGATAGCCGAGGTGAGAAAGGCTCCCGCAGCCTGCAGAAACACGCCCCAGAATGTCGTAAGCGAGACCCAAAACGATAAAATATAGAGCGTGCCGTAGCCAACAAAAGCGGCAAGCCCCGCAGCGAATACCGTTCGCAATAATGCCACCATCATGCCGTTCTTGACGCTTGCACCAAAAAATTTCTTCATTTCGAAGTTCAACGCAAAACCAAGCATCGCCATCTGCGCCACCGCGCCGAGCGCTAACGCCATAACCAGCCCGAGCACTGCCACGTCCGGCAAATCGCCGACCTTAAGAAAATCCGCGATCCACTGGCCGCTCAAGCGGTGGGCCGTAAAAAGCGAGAGTAGAAAAGGAGCGGATCCCGCAACCACCAGCACCGTCAAAAGCGAAACGGCAAATGGAAGCCGAGTGTTGCCAAGCGCGTAGAAGGCGCGGATAAAAAGCGGCGACAGGGCTTCGGTAATCATGGCGATCGAAAGAATGGCGAGGGCCGCCGCGGTAAGGCGCGTATCCCCCCAAGAAAAATACCCCGCCCCAAGCCCGAGCCTCACAATGTGCGCCCGCAAGACCACGGTCAAAAACGCCAGCGGCACCACCCAAAAAAGAATCGTCTCCACCATAGCGTTAAGATCTCCGGAGAATTCTTTTCCGGATTTTTTGAGCGCTGCCTCGGTAAGTTTCGGGAAAGCGGCGATCGCGTAAGACACTCCGAAAATCCCGATGGGCAAATAGCGCAGGTTGTTGGAAAATTGGAAGATCGCAATGCTCCCTGCGGCCAGCAACGAACCGAGCGCCACCAGAATAAGCATCATTACTTGGTTCAATGAGAGCGCAAAAACGCGCGGCAGCGAAAGCATGAACACCTCGGATAAACCCTGAATTCGAGACCAGCTTGTAAATATGGGCCAAAACTTCACGCGCCAAAGCACGGGGATCTGAATAGCGAGATGCAGCGCCGCTCCCAGCACCACTCCCCAGGCCAGCCCCCGCGCCCCCATAATCGGTACAAAAAATAGAATCCCCAGAATAATCCCGATATTATAGACGATGGCCGTAAGAGCAAACACCAAAAACTGCCGGCGCGCCTGCATCACCGCCGCGATGATATTGGAAAAGCCCAAAAACACCGGCGATATCATCATGATGCGGGTCATTCTCGTCATCAATTCGTGCTCCGCCGGAGAAAATCCGGGAGCGATGAAGGTCACCAGAGTCGAGGCGAATACCGCCACCCCGCCCGCGATGACCACCGCGCCGACGGAGAACACCGATAAGAGCCCGCCGATCAGCTTCTCGGCTTTACCCCGCTCCTCAGCGGAAAACTTAAGAAACAACGGTATAATCGCGGCGCTCGCAGCGCCCACCAGAAACACCGTAAAGACGAAATCGGGTATCTGAAACGAGGCGTAATAAACATCAAGCGTGCGTGAGGCGCCGAATTGCGAAGCCAGCAGCCGATCGCGAAAAACTCCCAAGAGGCGCGACAGAAGGCCGGCGGCTCCGATAAGAAAAGCTGCTCCGTGTATGGACGGAATCTCTTTCTGTAGCAGTCTTAAGACCATTTAACCAAGAGAATTGGCTGGGAGAGTTCGTATGTTTCTGCGGCAACTATTGCCCGACACCGCTTTCGTTACCGGATCCACTAGCTTCGGGGACCGGCGGCGCGCGCCGCTCCGTCGGAGGAGGTGCCGGCGGCGAGATGCCGGCGAGTGCCGCCTTGCCGGATTCAAGATTCGCAATGATTCTCTTGACTTCTTGATTGTCAGGATTGAATGTCTCGATGTGCTTGAATTGCCCGATAGCTTTGGTCTTTTCGCCCTTGCGGTCAAAGAGAAGGCCTAAAAAGTAACGCGCGTTTGAATAGCTATCGTTAATGCTGATGGCCCGCATAAACTCGCCTTCGGCTTTAGCGAAATCATTCGCCTGGTAGTAAAGCACTCCGAGTTGGAAGGCAACCCCGATGTCAAACGGCGCCAGCGGCCGCACCGCCTCCACTTGCTGAATCGCTAGGGCTAAATTCCCTTGCCTGATCAGCACCTGCGCCAGAAGATAATTGGCTTGAGCGTAATCGGGTTTTAACTGAATTGATTTCTCGAGCGAAATGCGCGCGTTTTCCAAGGACTCGGTGCGCTGTTTTGTTAGAGCTTCGGTGACTTGCGGGGTTAGGCCGGCTTGATTAAGACGCAATTGCGCGCGATCCGATAGCGCCATGTAGGTGCTCGCGCGGCTGAACTCGTGTGCGGGGTTTTTGGGATCGAATTCTAATGCCTTGTCATAGGCGCTAAGAGCGGCGCCTTCAGAGCCCTCGATGAACGGCACCAGCGATTGATAGACGAATCCCAACGTAGCCCAGTTTAGCGAGTCGTTCGGATTGATCTGGGTTGCCTGCTGGCCGTAACTGATGGCGTTAGAGACCGCCGCCTGAAAATCATTCAGCAGATTAGGGTTCTGGGCGGTATTGGCCGCGTTTACAATCAACTGGACTTTGGTGAGCCCTACCTGCGCCAGCGAACGATAATAAGTGTCGTTATCGCGGTTAAGCGTTACCGCCTGGTTCATTTGCTGGAGGGCGCCATCCACATTGCCCACCACCGAAAACTCGTTGACGCCCCTGGCAAAATAGATTGCCGCCACGTACTGTTCCGCGGTGTAATAAAGAAACGCCACGCCACCCACCATCAAGAAGATGATGGCGAGTGATGTTACGAAAGTCGCCCAGGGTGTTGTGAATGTCGCCGCGCGCTCAGCAATCCGCCAGAAAGCTTTCTTCCCGCCCTCGATGCTTGCTTCATTCAGGCGCGCCACCAAACTTCCGAGCGCCACAAAGAGCACAACCTGCAGCGCGAAGGTTGTCGTGTATAACCACCAAAGAATCAACCCAAACACCACCGCCGCAAGCCCGCCCGCGAGAAACGGATCATCGTCGGTTCGCTTGGAAACGCCGCGAAGCAATGATACTAAGGCGGCCAAAGAAAACACGAGAAGTGCCAGCGCTCCGAGAATCCCCATCGTTGCCAGCATCGTCGGCATGAAAGCCGCTCCGCTGTTAAACCTAACTGCCCAAAACTGCGACAAGTTAATGGAGGGATCGCGGAAAAGACTGTAATCCAAACCGAAGGTCCCCGGTCCTGAACCGAAAAGCGCCTCACCCTTCAAGGTCGCTCTAGCGATATCAATCGTCGCCTTATATGTCGGACCAACCTCCTCTGGGAGGTTTTGCACGCGAATCAGCGTCGCGTTGGAAAGAATGAAGAAGGTCACGACCGCAAGCATGAGGAATAGAATCCCGAACCCGCGCTTGCGAAGAAGCGACGCTCCGCTCCCCGTGCGGCTTGCCATGCGAAACTGCAGACCCAAAAGAACAATCAAGGCCGCGCCAACCGCGATCCAAACCGAACGGAAGTTGATGATAAGGAGACCGGCTAGGGTCATCACAACCAGTGCCACCAGACCCGCGCGCGTCCAAATATTCTTAAGTGCCTCCCCCATAGTAGCCAAAATCCCGACGGCGAAGACGAAATAAAGGCCGAGAAGCGCTGCAACGCCGTTTGCCGTACCCACCGGGTTCACGTCTGTTCGCGCCAGCGCCGGCATAGGCACCCAGCTGGGCTGAAAAAACTGGACTAGCGTCAGCGCGGATAATATGAGACCGCCGCCCAAAAGCCACCAGACAAGCCGGCGCGACTCTTTTTCCGTATAGAATACTCCGCCTGCAACGAAGAGAATCACCGCGAATACGAGAAAGCTCGCGAAACGCTCGCCGGTGTCGTCAACGCCGATGAGCCCCCGCAAAGCTTGCGGCGAGAAGAGCGTCGAAAGGAAAAGTGTTAGCAATAAGAGTCCCAGCGCGGCGTTAATCAGTGAACGCTTGTAATAAATCCTACCGGAAAGGAGTGATTCGCCGAGCCATGAGATAAATGCCGCAAAAGCCAGAACTGAAACCACGACCTGCTTGATGAACGTGGGGGGAATAGTATTCGGGAAAAAGAGCAGCGGCGCCAGAAATGCGATAGCGCAAAGCGACCATCTGGCGACCCGCCGCCACCAGCTTTCGCTTGTCGGGAATTGACCCTCCTCAATCGCGATCGCGGACGATGGCTCATCGCCGTATGACTCTGCCCCAAAGGCACGAATATCTGTATTCATATGAGATTGCTTAAAAATTAATCAAATAAAACATCCTTCCCCAGAATAGTAGCCGTATTCTAAATGAAATGAAACAAAATAGTCAACCGAAATCCCTGAAACTACCCAACTTGCCAAAAAGAAAGCTCTGCTTTATAATATGGCGGCCAGCACATTGAGATGGCCGCTCTAGCCGATGCTTCGCATCGGAAATTCCAAATTACAAAATCCAAATCTCAAACAAATCCTAGATTCTAAATTTCAAAATTCAAAACATTTTGAATTTAGGGTTGTGGTCTTTCGATATTGTTTGTGATTTGGTGCTTACCTGCCCGCCGAAACCTCGGTGCAGGCGGGGGATTTGGTGCTTCCGCTGCGGGGCAGCGGTTGGGGAGGAAAGTCTGAACACCCATACTGCGCTTTGCGCGGTATGAAGCAGATAGCGGCTAACGGCCGCCCCGGGCTGTGCCCGGCACGGAAATTCCAAATTACAAAATCCAAATCTCAAACAAATCCTAGATTCTAAATTTCAAAATTCAAAACATTTTGAATTTAGGGTTGTGGTCTTTCGATATTGTTTGTGATTTGGTGCTTATCTGCCCGCCGAAACCTCGGTGCAGGCGGGGGATTTGGTGCTTCCGCGCTGGGTGCGGTCTGGCGGGATTAGTGCCACAGAGACAATACTAGCCGTGCCCGGCACGGAAATCCGAAATTCGAAACCCTAAATTCTAAACAAATTCGAAATACAAAATTCGAATATCCAAATGTTTAGGATTTAGAAATTAGGATTTATAGTTTCCGCGCTGGGCGCGGTGAAAGGTGAAAAGTGTCGCGCCTGCCACGTTTAACGTGGTCGGACGCGACTTCCGGCATTGGCAACGGTGCCGGGCGGAAAACCCTATCTGGTGCAAGAGCAAACCTCATTGTCATAAACAATGAGAGGAACGTAGCTCGCTTTCCGAAACTTCCAAACGGAACTTGTTCCGGGCGGAATCAAGGAAGAGCGCGCGAGCAATCGCGCGTCAAGATAGATGGCCATATCGCCGTGCCCGGCACGGAAATTCCAAATTACAAAAGCCAAATTCCAAGCAAATCCCAGATTCTAAATTTCAAAATTCAAAACGTTTTGAATTTAGGATTCCGGTCATTCGATATTGTTTGTGATTTGGTGCTTACCTGCCCGCCGAAACCTCGGTGCAGGCGGGGGATTTGGTGCTTCCGCGCTGGGCGCGGTGAAACAGAATTCGGCTTACGGATGTGCTGCAAAATTATCAAAATCCCCGCCGACTAGGCGGGGATTTTGATTCCCTTTCCAAGCTAAGCGATGAACCCCCCGGCCTGGAGATCCCATAGCTTTTTATACAGACTTGCGGGATTGGCAAGAAGCGACTGATGCGTCCCGGTCTCTTGAACGCCTCCGCCCTTAAGCACAATGATCCTGTCCATTCTCATTATGGTGGACAGGCGGTGTGCGATAACAAGAGTGGTCTTTCCTTCCATTAGTTTGCCCAAAGCATCCTGAATCAAAAGTTCCGAGTGCGAGTCGAGGCTTGAGGTCGCCTCATCCAAAACCAAAATCGGCGCGCTCTTTAGAATCGCCCGCGCAATCGCCACTCTTTGGCGCTCCCCGCCGGAAAGTTTAATCCCCCGCTCGCCGACATAGGTTTCATATTTATCGGGCAGACGCTCGATGAACTCGTCACAGTGCGCCAGGCGCGCCGCTCGAATCACCTCCTCATCGCTCGCCTCGGGTTTGCCATACCGGATGTTTTCCGCGAGCGTCCGATGAAAAAGAATTGGCTCCTGCGGGACAAGCGCGATGTTTTTGCGCAGTGACTCCTGCGTGACCTCTCCGATATTCTCGCCGTCAATGCGAATCGCGCCGCTATCTATATCGTAGAAACGCAAAAGCAGGGCTGAAAGCGTGGTCTTCCCCGCGCCCGACGGCCCGACAAATCCAACCTTCTCGCCGGGCGCGATGGCCAGAGAAACATTCACCACCTCCTGCCCGTCTTGGTAGCCGAAGCGAACCTGATCAAATTCTACCGCGCCTTTCAGGACCGCTAGCGTTTTGGCATGCGGCTGATCCTTAATCTCATGCGGGGTCATAAGGATTTCCGTCATCTCTTCGGCATCCGCCAAATTGCGGTATAACTGCCGGAAGATGCGGCCGAAATCCCACAACCGCCAGACCATCTGCAAAACGTAGGCTTGCAGAAGGACGAAATCGCCGACGGTTAAAACCCCCTGCGACCAAAGCCCGATTGCCAGATAAAAAATTCCGAATTCAAGTGCAATTGTTAAGGCCGCCTGCAAAGATTCAATATAGCCTCCCAGATTCCAGGTAAAATAATTGATGCGGAACTCCTCATTGGTCAGCCGGCGGAAAGCGGACAGTTCATCGCGGAATCTGGCGAAGATTTTGATATTCACTTGGTTAGTAATCGTATCCGCGAGCCGGGCTGTTACCTTAGTGTTGAGTTCCGCCGCCTCGACATCGTATTTCAGCTTATACATAGTCAGGGCGTAATTGACGGCCATGAAGATTACCGACCAGCCAAGCATGGCCGCGCCCAAAAGAACATTCTTATAGAAAAGCACGCCCAAAATTCCGATGGTCTTTAAGGCCAGCGGCAATAAATCCCAATAAAGCTTGTCTGCCACGCCTTCAAAGGCGCCGGAAAAACGATTGACCTTGCGTACCAGGGCTCCAGCGAAGCGATTGACGAAAAACCCGTAGGAGTGCTGATGCAGGTACTCAAAAGAAAAGTTCGCCAGATCCGTCATGACGCGCGGCTGGAGATAGTTATTGGCGAAAATCGAGACGCGCCAAACCACCCATCCAAGCGCATGCATCCCCAAAATAATGAAGATTATGTTAAAGAGCGCCGGCTTTGCGGCAGGCGAGGTTATGCCGGCGGCCAGCACGTCAAAAAAACGCTTGTAAAAAATCGGGACTATCACGTCCACCACCGTCCCCACCACTAAACTCGCCAGCATCAAAACCGCGAGCCACTGATAGGGTCGGACATGATCCCAATAGATTTTATATGTTTCTTTGGTTAGACGGCGCATAAAAGTAGAAATCCCGCGCACGGGGCGCGAGATTTCATATAATACAGCAAAATAATCTCCGTGTCAAAAAGAAATTACACCACGCTCTCCAGACGGGGTGAGATTAGCTGGAGCAGTTTATCGTAGCCTTCCTTGTTTGGGTGGACACCGTCATACAGCCAACCGACATAATTCTCTTCCCGCCATACACTAAAGACGTCGACAAAAGGAATACTGAACTCCCGACAAAAAGACTTTAACGCTTGATCATACTTAGCAATATATTCATTTTTATAAACCTTATTTGGCGCCCAGGGCACAGGATTAGTTTTTGTGTCATCAACCGGCGTCAAGCCGACAAACAATATGTGCGGGGAAATATTTTTTGCGCGAGCATAAATCTCGTGAAGATTTTTTATAAATTGGTCGATTGAAGTTTGGGAAATCCCCCGATCATTCAAGAAAATTGAGTCGTTGAGACCGACAGCGAAAACCAGTATGGCCTCCTCTCCAGGATCAACTCTTTGGCGCGCCTCAAACTCGAGCCGGCTCAAAACCTCGGCCGTTGTGTCCCCCGATATACCAAGATTATAGACGAAAGTTTTATCCCAAGCTTCCTCCTTAAAACGAGCAACCCATCCTCCCTTCGAGTCTCCATGCCCGTAGGTGATGCTGTCCCCAAAAATCAGAAAATTTCTCATGGGCTTCAATCTCAAAATAATTTTGCTCCCTCCTGATCAAGCGCCCGATTAACCATATGGTCGGCCTCGCGGTTCTTCTCGCGCGGTATATGAACGAAGCGCACGCTTTTAAAATCCATGATCGCGTTCCAGATTTTTATGAACAAGGGAATAACCGTCTCCGATTCAATTTTGTATTTGTGGTTAAGTTGCCTCACTAAGAGCTCCGAATCTGCGCGAATTTCTATCTCTGTCATTTTTGCTCTCTCGCCGCCGCCCAAAGACTTAATTTTCTTGAGAGCAAAAACCACTGCCGCGTACTCGGCCTCATTATTCGTTTTAACGCCAAGTGTCTCGCTGTAGGTTTTTAGGATCTTCCCTTTAGCATCCGCAATCGCCACGCCAAGCGCCGCCGGTCCAGGATTTCCCCGCGACCCGCCATCTGTATAAACAACCAGCTTCTCGGGAAAAACAATCTTAACATTCTTTGACATATATGTATTTTTATATTCAACACGTTATTCCAATATTCTGCAGAATATCAGAATGTTTTAGTGAATTTATTAAAAATCACTCCATAGGGTGAGAGAAAATGCATCACCTTCTGACCACGGTATGTCTTATTCACTAGGCCAGCCTGCACCATTTTTTTAGTATGCTCCGAAATTGTTTTAATATTACATTGCAGACTTCCCGCAATTCCCTCCAAGCTGATGCCTTTCTCCCGAGC
>Ga0209542_10006666_pt1 | contig 22366 bp, 20 predicted proteins | sample RifCSPhighO2_01_FD_184028 | JGI IMG/M metagenome (GOLD analysis project Ga0209542, IMG submission 184028) | Soil microbial communities from Rifle, Colorado - Rifle CSP2_plank highO2_0.1 (SPAdes) (version 2) | ecosystem: Environmental > Terrestrial > Deep subsurface > Rock core/Sediment ... | reverse complement strand
ATCATTTAAAATATTGTCTATAGAATATTTAGAGTTTGGATATAAATTAACATAATATTTACCGATATGTTTATCATTAATAATAATTGATTTTAAATAATTTTTAAAACACATCATTATATATATAATGAAATTGTTTAAAAATAACTATGAATGTAAATTAAACAACTCTATAAACAAAATACAGTTGATATAACATTAATAATAATGTTATATTTAATTTATTTATTCTTTTTGCTTGATATACTTACTTCTGTATCACTATCTTTTCCATCATCAATTTCGTCTTTAAATTGAATATTGAAAACTTTTTTTTCATTAAATTCATATTTAATATCTTTAAGATTATTCATAAACTTTTTTTTCGGCATTGGTGTTGCAGAGTGATATTCTTTAACCCATGATTTATAATTTTCATATACAATTTTTAATTCTTCGTTATGTTTATCTACTTTATCATAATTTATCTTCATAAAATCTAACACTAAGTTACAATCGGCTTGATATTGTTTAGTATGTTCAATAACTTGTGCTGGTTCTACTAAACCATATTTTCGATAAATAGGCATATAATTTTCGATAATATACCATATAAATAATTTATACCAATTTTCCATTTTTTGTGGTAATTTCGTATCTATCTCAAATTGATTTTTTTTTGTCGAATCGATCTTATCTTTTGGTCGAAACTCTGATCCCCAATATACATTTTTAATACGACGCCATGTTCCTTGGTCGTTTGATGGAATATTCGGAAGATCGTTGCATGCTAATACAATTTTACATTGTGGTTTAAATTGGAACGGATCACTATTTAACTTTCTGGCTATAATTATATCTCCTCCAGTTAAACCCTTCATAAAACCAACCATTATAACATCTGACCCTTCGGGCTCCTGCATTGGTGCAAAACGAACACCTTTTAATATAGCTAAATGAGGAGACGCCGAACCTGCATCTTTTCGCTTTTGCGTAAACGTTGCTACATCCATTGTACATTGATAGTTTCCTAACGCTTTTTGTATTAAGTATATTGTTTTACCTTTGCCGTTTCCTCCTGATCCAGTCCATATCGAAAACTCTTCTTCTGCTAACTCACCTGTTAGCATACTTGCAACCCAAGTTAACAAATATTTCTTCATTTCTGGATCTGTCATAACAGTATTAAAATAATGATCCATTTCTTGAACATATGGATTTTGCATATTCATATCAATGGGATAATCATAACCAGTCGTATACGTAATATAATCATCTGGAGATCCTGATCTAAACGTATTCATATTAAAATCATATACGCCGTTGTCAAACCCCATCAAATTAATTTTAGAATCAAGTTTATCAAAAAAGCCAAATTCATAAAATAAATTTGCACATTCTGTTATTACACTACCTTTGAATTCAGATTTTCGAAGTTTTCCAGCCACTGCATTCAATTTATTTTTGTGTTGGAAATACGCATTATTTGGATGTCCTTCATTATTCATCATATTCACATTTGCAATATTCTCTAAACGAGCGATATCTTTTGACACTTCTTCAGATAACAATATTGACAAAGTTCTAGCTCCATCTAATTCAACCCAACGATGACCTTGATATTCCCACCATTTTCGTTTCTGTATACCTGAACATCTAAATTGATATTTGTATTTAGAATATACATATTTAGCAATATCATAATGCTCAAGTGTATCAAGAGTGTCAAGTAAATGTTTGTTGGAATCAAATAATATATTACTATATTCTTTCTTGTTGTCTAGTTTCGCCCACATGTGTAAACTAGCAATAGTTAAACCTCCATTTCTTGCTTTATTCCATAAATTCATACATCCAGCTTTATCAAACTTTTCCGAACAATGCTTAGAAAATTCAATAAAATCATCCAACAAATCATAACTAATATTGTGCAATGCCCATCCTACCTGTGTCCACATTGTATAATCATCAGCTCTTTCATCTTTAAGAATTTTAAGAAGTTTTCTTGCAATTTCTGCGTCTGATTTGTTATATATTGCATCTTTTGGTGCAGTCATTAGTTTCGCTTGCGGGACTGGTGATTTTTCTGGTTTTTCTTTATGTTCTTTGTTCAATTTAACTTTATTTCTTTCGAGTTTCGCATTTAATTCTTCTTTTGCAGATTTTCGAATTTGCGGTTGTTCATCGGCAGTTCTTATACGATTACTCATAATGCGTGGCAATTTAATTTCAGAATATACATCATCATCTAATGTTATCTCATTTCCTTGACTATCTATTATATAAGTTAAATGATATAATTGTCCATTCTCTTTACGCGAACCATACATCATAAAACCATTTGATTTTACAACACGCAAATCAAATATATCATCGAACTTTGAATTACTGTACGGAATATTTTTAAATCCATCTTCTCGTTTAATAGTTGAACATAGTTCTTGAATAATAAGTTCACGAATATTCATATGATAAGAACCTGGATATATTACATGAAAACCATCTTTATACTCGTCTTTATTATCGAATTTCGATGGTTTCGGTTTCTCTGTAACTAGAGCTTTTGGTTTTGGATCCGTAAATCTATAATATTTCTTCATAATTTCAGTAGTCGTAGATACTACTAATTTAATTGTATCTTTTGTATATTGCCTTTTCTTTGTTTTTAAGTGAAAATCAATGTCTATTAATAACGGTCCATATTCCATTGGACGTTCTACTAAATAATATTGTTTATATTTGCATACCTTAGAATATAATTTTATAAATTTATCATATGTTCTATCTGGTATATTATATCGTTTATATGTTCCCCCAAATGTAGTATGTGTATGAGCTTCTCCTTTTCCAACTTCATAATTTTTTAATAAACGGTCTAGATCACGTATATATTTATCAATTTTAGCTTGTTTTGAAAGAAACGATGAATCATCTTTTGTTGGCGACTCGTCATCTGTATCACTTATATTTATGTTGTATTCTGTCATCCCGTAAGTAATAATCTAACTATATAAAATTTTATAATTATTCTATGAAAAATTCAATTTTTTATTTAATTAAAATAAACACGTCGTAAAATAAATTTACCCTATATTTTGAATATTTTTTGTTTTATCCTGTTTTTTAATTATTCGATTATCTTATATTTATAAAAATTGTTTATTATAAAGCTTATAATAATAATGTTATAATGTTATATAATGACTACATGTCCGAGATGCAGTTATATAATGAATATTGGAAAAGAAGATAAAAAAAGCGAACTAAAAGGAGGAAGCAAGTTCACGGAGTTAATTAATAAAATTGTTGATTCTGATAAACTCGAAGTTGACTTTGATTATAAAATTTTATTAAAAAGCGATGAATATAAACTACTAAATCATGAAAAGAAAGTTTATATATATAACAAAATACAAGATTCTTTACCAGAGAAAGAAAAAGAGATATTTAAACATCAAATAAAGATAGAACCATCAATTGCATATTTTATATGTAATAATTGTTTTTATAGCTATAAACTACAACCTGGAACTATATTATATAGCAGTATATCAAAAGATACATCATCTAGTTTTTCAGTAGAACAATTTGATGACATTATTCACGATCATTCTCTCCCCCGAACAAGATATTATAATTGTTATAACAAAAAATGCAAGACATATACAGATCCCAAATTAAAAGATGCTGTATTTTTACGAGAAAATACAACAAACAAATTACGATATGTATGTGCCGTGTGTAAAACTAGTTGGAATGTTTAATAATTATTATTAATAATTAAACGGATTGAATTAATTTCTTTATTGTTTTATCAAAATATTTAAATGTATTTTTATTAGAACAATATGCTTCTATACACATATCAATTGTTTGGTTTTTAACATATTTAATGGCTTCCGAATTGTTAAGTACTGCATACATACATAACTCATAAGTTTGATCATTTTGATTTATATATTGTAAATTTAATGGGTTTACACCCTTGAATTTTTTAAATGCCCATTAAATGAGTATATAAAAAAGGCAAGGTTTAGACTTTACAGTCTTGTGCAAAGTATGGTTATGTCGGTTATTACTATATCAATATAGTAATAAGGTATCCTTATAGAATACCGTCGATGAAACCCGACTGAATTATTGTTTTTTCGTCCTTCTTAAATATTTAGGACGTTCTTTATTCTTCAGATGGTATTTCGCTATTTTAAAAATATTCAATGCTCCATTTTTATCCCTGTTAACCAATATTTGTTCTGACTTGCCATTAGGAACGCTTTTAGAGCGTAGCAAACCATGATACAAACGAATATCTGTTTTCCAAGGACGTGGATTTATTCTTTTCCTAAATTTCTCATTTTCTTGATGATTATAATAATTCATTTTGCTTGTATTGAATTCATCTACGAGAAATATGTTATATCCATTCTTCCTAAATAAATTCCTAAATCCTATACCTTTAGTAGGTGGACAATATTTAATATTTTTCTTTTGTTCCCAATCTCCAATTGCTATTATTGTTTCTTTTTGATTACCAAATATCTTCTTAAAATTATTTATCATTTTTTGTTCGCTTTTCTGCCTATTTATAAATCCATACCATTTTAGTTTTCTGTATAGTTCTTTTTTATAGTATTCTTTTAATGTTTCGTTGATTTTATTTTTGTTTTTAATATATGCTTTTACATTTTTGTATATACACGATTTCTTGTCATAATCTGATAACTTAGTTTCTATTTCCTTAATTGTTTTATTATCTATCTTTATGCCTACTTTATCATTTTCTAATATTTTTGTATATTTTTTACTTTTGGTCTCTTTTATCCGTTGTATATTAGAATATCTAAATGTTTTTACATTTATTTTATTTTCTGATACACAAAACAATAAATCAGCTATACCAGGATCAATACCTACAACATTATATTTCTTGAATTTTGCCATTTCTTTTTCATCTAAATCGTCAATATATCTATCAATACTAAAGTTTTTAGGTTTCTTGATATGCAGTATGTTATTCTTTCCATTTGGATTATATTTATCTTTCCTCACTAACAATATACTAACTGCGATTCCATCAGTAGATATTTCACCATTAAATATATATCCGTTCTTATTGAATTCTTTCTTGTCCAGCCTAAAGAATAAGTTCCATATGTCATGTTGTAATTTCTTTGTATTTCCTTTAGTTAAATAATATTGTTTATTCATTTCTTCTGTAAATAATGCATGTATTACAGTTGTAGTGTCAAATATTGTATATGATGGTATAATACTTGTGCGTAATGGAAATACATTTATTGTAGTCTCTTTCTTATTTTCAATATAAATAGACATTTTAATCAATACATCTATATATTTTAGTGGTTTGCATTTTACTTGATATACAATGTTTTCTTTATCATCAAAGTATGATATAATATCTTTTCTGATAGTCTTTTTAATTTTGTTATATTTCTTTTCTGAGTTATTAGTATGTTCTATTAAATTTCTTTTTAGTTTCTTCAGTTCGTTTCTATATTCCCTTAATTGTTCCTTTTGTTCATCTTTATCTGTATATTTCTTTTTAATCTTATCTTCTTCATTTGTTTTGTTTGCCATTACATTTACATATCTATTAAAGAAATCATAAAAATGTGCCATAATATGATTTTCATAACATGTTTGTATCTTTGTCACTTCATAATCTAATAATGTGTTAAGGTGTGTATAGTACATATTATTATCTCCATTCATCAGTTTTGAATAATGTTTGTCATAGAACTTTTGTAAGTCTTTTCTTAATTTTATAATTTCATCTTTTGATTTCTTTCCTCTTTTGTCGTCGTTGTCTCTATTACATAATGTTTTTATAACCGACTTTATAAACTCATAGTTTAATTCGGGTGTTTCTAATTTGTTATCATATTGATATAGATAGTACAATTTAATGAATTGATATGTATGTATGACAATTTCATTCACATTATTAACTATGTTGTTTATGTCTTCAATTGTATGATCATATTTAATGATTGATTTAAGAGATGTCTTGACAGTTTTGTAAAAAGTTAAACTATCTTTGTATTTAGAAATATCTGGAGGTTTCGTTAATTTAGACATTTCTATATACTATATATTTAGAAATTTATTTTTATATTATTTTATAATAATTATTATAATTAATAATTATTATAATATATTTTATTTTATTTTATAGGAAAATCTAAATCGTCAACTAATGGTTTCAATGATAAAATCAATTCTTCTTTATTCATTTTAGATCTTCCTTTAAGTTCTTTCTTACGTGCTAGTTTCATTAATTTTTTGGTTCCATAAAAAGATAATTTATCGCTCGCTGTTGATGATTTCCATTTATTACTGAATTTATATTGTTCTTTCTTAATTTGTAATTCTTTCTCTTTTTCTCTTTCTAAGTCAACACATTTTTTACATATATCATTGTCTGTGGATTTCAAATAATAATCTTCTATTTTCTCATTACAATTTTTACATTTACAACACTTATTACATATTATATATTTATTTTCAATTTGATACCATTTACATGTACATTCTCCTCTATTTTTACGACACATTCCAAATGGTCTATCATCATATCTACATTCATAACATTCATCGACCGTGTTTTCTAGTTTATATTTAATTCTTAATTTTGTATTGCATATTGGACAATTTATAATGTCTTCATTATTAATAAATTGTTTATTACGAAATGGCAATACATATGTACTCATTACTATAATATATATGTATTATAGTCTTATTTTTATATAATATCAATTTTTATATAATCTATATAAAATTATGTAAATTATATTTATTAATTATAGTAATACATATGTCAAAATATGATTGTGATATATGCGACTTTCATTGTAATTTCCAATCTCAAATGACAAATCATGAAAAATCATGGAAACATCACCATGGTGGAAAACGTAAAACAAGAAAAGACAAAGGTAAGAAATTAAAAAAAGAGGATGAATATATAGTTTATAAATGCTCTAAATGTGATTATGAGGCAGATTCTAAAGATAAAAAAGATAACCATATGTTAAATAATCATACCAGTTCTAAAGATATTCCTAAAAAAGCAAAATATTATTGTGATTTGTGTCATTACGGGGCATCATTAAAACATAATTATGAACTACATAAACAAACAAAGAAACATAGAAAGATGGAAGAACTTAAATAAATTAATCTTTATATTTGGGTGTTTTTCTATGTCTTGATGACAACTTACACTTGAAATTTATATCTTTTTGTCCATATGCGTGTTTAAAATAATTCTTATAATGTTCTTTCTTAATCTTATTCTTAAATACATATTTGATGGTTTTCTTAATCTCATCAAATGTTTTCGGATTTTCCTTTTGTATATGATGTTTTAATTGACTGAATAGTTCTTCTATGGGATTATATTTTGGGTATATGGGATTCCAAATAAATAATTATTATCCGATTTTTTAATAGCCTTTAATACTTTCTTATTATCATATGCTTTGGCATTATCCATAACAATTAATTTATCTTCATATACATCCAAGATATTTTCTTTAATAAATTCTATATATCTATCAGTATTTATTCCTCCTTTTTCATATAGTTTGTATCCAATAAGTTTATGATGTGATATTGCTACTATTAAAGTAAATTTCTTGAATACTATGTTGTCAGATGTTTTCTTAATACATCGTTTACCTAAATCACATCTTCCATAAGCCATAAACATTTCTGGACGCAATGACGTTTCATCTACACTTATAATATCTTTCATCTTATATTTGTTTATTATTTTAAAAAAATTTTCTACTTCCTTCTTTTTATCTATTTTCTTTCCATATCTTGTTTTTGGGAAATGTTTATGTCTCATTCGTTTTCTGGTAATATTGTTATCTCTAATAATATGTTTTAACCATTGTTCTGTAATATCAAAATTATTAAACTTATTCTTAATTTTTACTAATAAGTCTTTCATAGTAATTTCTGAATACTTCTTTATAGTTTCAATAATAAATTTAACGTGTTTACTTCTAACTTTATATGATTTCATATTTCTATTATTTCTAATTACATCACCAGTTTTATTGTATCTATCAATCTATCGATTTAATGAACGCCTTGAATATTTTACATGTTTCGGTTAGATTATTAGATACATTGAGATAATGCTTTACTGATAATAGTTTTGTATTACTTGAATATTGTTTAGGCATTAATCTATATAGTTTATTTAGATTAATTTAAAGTGGGCGTTTAAAAAATTCAAGGGTTTAAATCTAATATATATATGTATAATTCTAAAGCTGGCATCATTAACGTAATAGATTTCGGATTACTTGTAAGAGCATTTATTATTCGGTCATGTGTCATATTGTTTATATATACCATCGCACATCCATTACTTTTAAGTGCAGTGTCACATATTAAATCATCAATTATATTAATTGGCACATACTCAATAGCCATTCCATTTTGTTTAACTGCAGATAAACATATATGATATAATTTATATGTTACATACTTTAAAGACAATCCGTTTTGTTTAACTGCTTCATGACATAACTCATCTGTTTGATTTATTACTTTAGATAATAGTAATCCATTCGCCTTAACTTCTGTTAAACAATATGTATAACAGTACCACTTTAATTTAATAATTTTAGCGGTTGTATTAAAAATATCCCTAAGATGCCTCATTAAAGTTAAATTATTTATATCATGATTATTACATATAATTGTATGATTTGGAAGAATCTCGATAGATCTATTTTTAATACATTGTATAGCTGCGTATTCAATTAAACTTTTTACCGTCGTATTATACAAATATATTACTAGTTATATATGTTTTTATATTTCATTTTTTATTAAAAAATGAATAAATAACTATATATATATATATATATATTATATTGTAATATATGCCTCCAAAGAAAAGCTCAAGCGATATCGAGGATTTTGACGAGGAAATAATAGAAGACGATGATGTTGATGATGAAGAAATAGAAAGAAGATGTCGATAGCGAAAAAGAAGATAGTGATAATCTCGGCGATGATGAATGTATATATGAAATAGAATCATCTGACGATGAAGAAACAGAAGAAATACGATATGATGAATTAGAAGAACCCCCAATTGAAGAATATAAAGCGGTTAAAGATGCCGATCGTTTAACAAAACCAATAATGACAAGATTTGAATTTACACGTTTGTTAAGTGATCGCATTAAACAATTATATGAAGGAGCTCCTCCAATAATTAAAGTAGAACAGCTGCAAACAAAAGAAGATATCGCATTAACAGAACTACTAAGTGGAATGATCCCCCTTAAAATAAAACGGGATCTTCCAAATGGCAAATGTGAAATCTGGAAAGTCCGCGAATTAAAAAGAGATCATTTAGTTGATCCAGTTAAATAAATAAATAAATAAAATTGATATAAATAACCATAATAAATATATAAATATTCGTTATGGAGGAACTTATATTAAGAAGAGAAAATTTAATAAACGAACAACATTATTTAGCTAAACAAGTAGATGAAATTGAATTACGTATATATATCTATAGAATATTAACTATTTTACAACGTGAAAAATCAATAATAATTCCAGAAATACATGATATCAATAAGTATATTGATTTATCAATGTACAAAATTTCTAATATATCTATGAGTGGTTTATATTTATCTAAACACAATCTCTTTGAACATATTCAATATTATAAAGATAAATTTATTACTCTTATTGAATTCAACGTTGATTATAACGATTTAAATAAAGATGATGATGTTGATCCCTATGATTTTGGTAATGCGTGTTTATTGGATTTAGGATTTATGAGAAATGATTCGTGTATATACAATAATATAAATAAATATAATATTAAACAAATGACATATATCGATAAAGATACTGATAATTTTCTATTTAATAAATATAGTTTACAATCGATATATACAAACTATCATGGGTTATGCGAGATTGATGATTACAAATATCACGTTAAATTATGTTCTTTTGAGGCACTAAAATTAACTAAAAAATAAATATTAATATTAGTATTAATATTTAATCATCTAACTCACTTTTTGTTTCTACCTTCTTCTTTTTAGGAGTTTTCTTCGTCGGCGTTTTAGGAGTTTTATCATCTTGTTCTAATTTAGGTTTTTTCTTAAATCTATTCTTTCTACGCTCGTAGTATTTATCAGCTAATTCTTTAATCTTTTCAAGTGTTAATTTTTCTGGTTTAATATCTGTATTTTTATAAGGTATATTAACTGCTTTCTTTTTACCCTCGCTTACTTTAATATATGTTCCATATTGTCCAGTCAACACATTATATGTTTTCTTTCCGTCTTTAAATGATAAAATGCTAGTTTTCTTCTTTTCTTCAACTATTTTTTTAATATCTTCTAACGTTAAACTATCGATATCCGTATCTTTTGGCAAAGATACGTTTGTTTTTGTTTTTCCTTTCATTATTTGTATATATATTCCAAAACGTCCATGTTTGACAGTGTATATCGTATCCTCGTTTTCGAATGTTTTATCTCCTTCTTTCTCGTTTAATGCTTTAATTGCATCTTCTAAAGTGGTTGTTTCTGTTGCATCTGCATTCTTAGTTCCATTGCTTACAAAAAATCCATTTCGACCAAAATGAAGTTTAATTTCCTTATCGTTGTGTGTTCCCAAAACTTTGGGATATAATTTCTTAATAACAGATTTATCTTCATTTAGTTTGTCAAGTAATGGTTTAAAAGAACCATAGAAATCTTGTAATACTTGTAATTTAGATATTTTATCGTTGACTATATCATCAAGTTTTTTCTCCATTTCTCCAGTGAATTTATAATCCATAATTTTAACAAAATATTTTTTTAATAAGTTATTTACTTCAATGCCTAAATGGGTCGGAACAAACTTATTTTTATCTCCCCCAATTTCTACTTTGCGTTCTTCTTCCGTAATTTTTTCTCCGTCAAACATTAGTTTTAGGCTATCTTTTTCTACGCCTCCTTTAATTGTATCTTTTTTTTCTACATAATTTCGTTCTTGTATTTTGCTTATAATTTGTCCAATCGTGGCTGGACGCCCGATATCATAAGATTTCATTTGTTGGATTAACGATGCTTCGTTATACCTTGATGCTGGTTTGTCATATTCTTGTATACCTTCTATTTTTGATACGTTTAACTTTTCTCCAACTTTAAACGATGATTTTAATATTCCTCCTTCTTCTTCGTCTTCCTCTGCATTCTTGATGTTATATACTTCTAAAAACCCGTTAAATAATATTGTTTCTATTGTGTTGGCAAAATATCGTTTATTATCTTCAGAAATATCAATTTGTATCGTTTGTTTGTTTATTTTAGCTGGGCTCATCTGTGATGCAACTGCACGCTTCCAAATTAGAAGATATAATCGTTTTTCATCAGATCCTAAATTCGTATCTTCTAAGTTTAATTTCTCGATATGTGTAGGTCGAATAGCTTCGTGTGCTTCCTGTGTTGTTCCTTTCGATTTATATTTAGTTTCTCTATGATATGCACTGCCATATTTATCTACAACGTATTTTTTAATTTCTTTAAGAGCTTCTTTAGACAAATTAACTGAATCCGTTCTAATATATGTAATATGACCAGCTTCATATAGTTTCTGTGCGGCGAATGATGTTCGTTTTACATTCATACTAAGTTTTCTGTTCGATTCTTGTTGCAGTGCAAACGTATCAAAAGGTGGAGATGGACCTTTAAAAACAATCTTATCTTCAATGTTCGATACTGTAAATTTAGATTTAGAACATTTTTCTAAAAATTTTTTAGCCTTTATATCCGTATCGATTTGTTCTATCTTCCTAGTGTCTTTTTTAAAAAGATTCGTTTTAAAACAATCCTTGCTTTTAGATTGTTTAAAATAACCGTAAAATTTAAAATATGTATTAATATCTGATTTTAAAAACTCATTTATTTCGTTTTCTCTCTCAACAATCATTTTAACTACGACACTCTGTACTCTACCTGCTGATATACCCATTTTAATAGCTGTCCATAAAATTGGTGATATTTTATAGCCAACCAATCGATCTAATAATCGACGTGTTTGAGCGGCATCAACCATATTCATATCTAAATCTCGTAGTTTATCTAATCCGTCTAATACGTCTTTCTTTGTAATTGAGTTGTATACTAGTCGTTTAGTATCTTTTAAGTTCAATGTTTGCATTATACTCCAAGCTATCATTTCTCCTTCTCGATCTTCATCTGTGGCTAATAAGATTGTATCTGCATCTTTCGCCGATTTTCTCAATTCTGCTACAACTTTCTTTTTGTCGGGCGATATATCATAGTCTGGTTTAAAATCGTTGTCAATATCAATACCAAGTTTGCTTTTTGGTAAATCCATAATATGTCCGACACTAGCCTTTATTATATAGTTTTTTCCTAATATTTCTTGTAGCTTTTTAATCTTGTTAGGTGATTCGATTATAATAAGTGTCTTTCCCATTATACAACTATAATATAATATAAAGTTTAATGTTTATTTTTCAATTTTACTTAACTAATAATTTGTTTATTTTTTATAAAAATTGAATTTCTAACTTTATATAAATATAATATTATATTATGTATATAAATGGAGTCGTATATGTTAGATTTTAAAGAACGAGATATTGAAAAAATAGTAATAACAAACACTATAAAAATGTTAAACATGAGAGGACTATTAAGCGAAAGTTTAGAAGATACAATTAAATCAACATTAGAACAAGAACCAATTAATAAACTTTACAGGATTGAAACAAGGGGAGCAAAGCTACCCTTATCGAGGAGAAGCGATAGCAACGACGAGACAAAAAACGGCAAATTTCATATTAAAATTATTGATCAAAAAATCACATCTTTCAGTAAAACTACCAACATAGGCGATTTTATAAATACATATCCTAACAATAGTATATCTATAGTGTTAGAAATACAAGAAAAAACATTAAGAGAATTAATTGCTACGTTCCCAAATACAGAAGTATTTACAATAAATCGTTTAATGATTAATATTATAGAACATGTATCTATTCCGCAACATATATTATTATCAAAAGAAGAAGCAATTTCTATATATGCAGATTATTTAGTTAAAAAAACAGATATGCCTAAAATAAACTTTTCTGATCCAATAGCTAGATATTATAATGCTAAAATTGAAGATGTCTTTCGTATTATACGTCCAAGTCCTACTTCAGGTAAATCAATTTTTTATAGACGTGTAGTAAAAGATCTAATGTTACATAAATAGTAATATTTATAAAACGTTCTAATTCAATATGTCTCATCAACTATTTCTCCGTATGGATTCATCCATTCTTTATCAACTTTTGTAATATCATTATTTTTATTAATTTCATTTTCTCCTATCATTCTATCAAATAAACGTTCGCTCATACTTCTACGAGATCTTTCTGATTCATCTATTGGTTTTGGTTTTTCTGGCGATATAGCTAACGAAGTCATTGAGATCTCGTGTGCTTGTGTAAGCTCATTTAGTAATTTATCTTTTTCTCGTTGTTGTTTAATAGACATCAATTTAACAAACATTTCGTCCATGACTGGTTTTATAAGATTTCGATCATTTGGATATTTAACGTACATTATTTTTAACTCTCGAAATGATAAATGTTTCAAATAAGTTAATTTGCGTTGGCTCATATTATATATTAAGATAACTTAATATATTATTTGTTTAAAACGTTTCATCAACGGCTTTTAGAAAAGTCGATACCATAACTTGCATATTAAGATTGGTATCCCTTGGATTAACAATACACGGATAACGTTTATTTTGAAATTGTGGTGTTTGATGTAAATGTTGTTCCCAATTTTTAAGAAATAGTTTAAGTGTATGAATATTTATCGACAGTTCATCGCTAGGATCGTGGTACTGAACTTTATCTAGTTCATATAATTTATTAAATGATATTTGTAATCGATTTCGAAGAAGAGGTTCCCCATATGATCTATATTTAATTTTATTTAGCATTTCAATGACATGTGCATAATGAGCATTTGATGGCATTGTTATATAATCATTTGAATTAATAACTTTCAATACATTACACTGATTATTATGTATGTTTTCGTTAGTTTCATTAATATGTGTAAAATCCCCATGAGCAATATAATATAACATATAACCAACATATGTTAGCTCATTGTGATGTGATCCTTGACACGTGTCAGTTCCGTAGCACCTACCTTGTTGAAAAATGAAACATTTATCTGTCATTTGATCGTTTGAGTAATACGTTATTTATAGATATCTATAAATAATATATCTTTCAATTTTTTTGATTATAAATGTTCTTCTTCTTCAAAAACGCTATCTGTTATTATATCGGTTGCTTCGTTATATATATCACCATCTAATAATTCAAATAATAATTTTATTTGTTCGACTTCAATTTTGAAAAATTCTCTTTTTGGATTTACCCTTTGGACATCTAATATTTTATGTATAACTCGTTCCTTTTTTTTATATTCTTTGATTTTTTTAGCTAACTCTACTACAAACGGAGTTGGTACACCTGTTTTATATAACTGTAATATACGCTTTTTAACGCTAGTTTCTGTCGAACCCACTTTATATATTCCTGGCATACTAGGATTTGATAAACAATATAACCATCCGTACGTGTCCGACATTATGATCACATATGTTTTGTTAGTTTTATATATATTATATATAATAGTCCGATAACTTAATCATTATAGACAGTTATGAAAAATATTCTATATCAATTGTATTTCTGTTTTTAATGTTAACATTATCATATTATTATTTGGCAAAAATTTAAATTGTTTGTCTGTATAACTAATTTTGAACTCTGTATTATACAAAAAAATATTACAAATCGAGCATGATAATTCTATGTGAGAACAATCATCACAATGCCGTTTTCTAACTACATTATTTATTTTAATCCATTTTTTGCATTTAGGACAATATAAGTCAGTTATTTTATATGTGGTGCTATATCGATCATCAAAATATTCTTTATAATTTAATTTATTTTTATCGGCATATAATTTGACGTGATTGCGATAAACTTTATTATGCAATATCATTGTAAATTTATTTGTCGATACATACATAATTTTCGCATTTAGATAGTCGTGAAAATCCTCAATACTAGTTATAGAATTAAATATATTTATAATATTCATTTGTAATATATAATATTATCTTTGTTATATATATTAATGAGTGTTATATTTACAGCTATTAAAGTTATATTAATGATTGTTTTATTTGCTTGGGTTGTACCATTTACTGCATATAATTTTACTCGTGCATATGGTGGTTCATGTAGAGATATAACTTCTGGAACATTCTGGGAAAATTTGGGTAGAGTATACGATAAGAAAAATAATCAATGTAATGATCTAGATCATGGAATGATTATTGGTATATCGTCGTTATTTGGTATCTTGGGATTAATATTATTATATAGACAATGGGCATGTTATTGTTAATAAATATTTATATTTTATTAGCAAATGCAATTAATATCGCAAATATAACAGCATTTGTTCCAGCTCCGAACCAACGTATAATATGAATAATATCTTTACTACAAGATATATTCTTAACAATATTGAATATTGTGTCCGTTTTATCTTTCTTCGTACTTTCACAATATCCTATGTGTATAAACTGTAACGACAATAATATAATACCTAAAATTATTATTTCTCTTTTGTGTTTAATTTTGTTTAACAATAAGACAATTATAATAAACGTAAATATTACGTCGGTTACGTGATCATATAATTCTCCTATTTCGGATGTTTGTTTATATTTTCTAGCCATATATCCATCTAAATCATCAAAAAAATGTCCAATTAAATAAAATAGTGCTGATAATTTATAACTGTCATTCACAAAATAATATATAGAAATTAGTCGTGCAATTACGCTATACGTCGTTATAATATTTGGTGTATGACCAGATTTATGTAATGGTTCTGCTATTTGTTCACCAATATTTACAAACAACACATCTATAGGATTTTCATCTTCAGTTGGAACCTTCCATCCACTCATTATATATATATATCAAACAATTAATTATTAATAATTAGTTGTTTACGTCATACTTATATTATTCAATAGTTAGCTCTCATCAATTCGTCATAAGATTAGATCTAACATTTATCGCTTTGCTCAAAAGTTAGCTCTATCCGTTCTAATTCTCGGTGCAATGTTCATAGCCATTAATTCTTGGAATAGTAGTTTGCAAGCGTAAGGGAGTATAATTTTAGATACTTTCACGTTGTTATTTCCATCACTACTGCATGATGTGCATTCCCACGTGTCTGTTCTTGTAACATATGATACCTCTTTATTTGAGTTAGTCATTATTCGTTGTGCAAAAAATCCACAATTATCACATACATATGTCGCGTATGCGTCTGCAACATCTAACATTCGTTCTTTAATAAATCTAGCTCCTCCATGTGAAATTAAACAATCTCGTTCCATTTCACCCAAACGTAAACCTCCATCTCTAGCTCTTCCATCTGGAGGTTGACGAGTTAATCCAGTTCTAGGACCAATCGAACGAGAATGTATTTTGTCTAATGCCATTTGTTTTTGTCTTTGATAATATGTAGGTCCAATAAAAATTCTAGTTGCCATATTTTCTCCAGTTATACCATTATATAAATATTCCTTTCCATCTCCGTCATATCCTTCTTTTTCTAACTCTTCTTTTACTGCATCTAAATCAATATTATTAAATGATGTTCCATCAACAACCATACCTTTAATTGCTCCAAGTTTTCCAGTTAAACATTCAATTAGTTGTCCCACTGTCATACGTGATGGAATACCATTCGGATTTATTATTATATCGGGAGTTATACCATGTTTAGTAAATGGCATATCTGAGTGAGGTAACAAAATTCCAGTTGTTCCTTTTTGTCCAGCACGTGAACATACTTTATCACCAATTGCAACTATCCTTTCAATCCTTAATCTAACTTTTCGAATTTCATATCCCTCATTGTCAATAATGCCTAGTTTAACCAAATCAACTGTTGCAATATCGTTGCCTTTATATATCTCACTATTATCTTTAAACTGCTTTCCGTTGTTTCCTACTGGTTTAATTGGTGAGACCTTACCCAAAACAGCTGTATTGCTTTTTATAACAGTTTCTTCAGGTACATATCCTTTGTTATTTAATAAACTATAATCTCCATATTTCATGTTAGTCGTTTCGTTTGGATCAGGACGCATAAAAATATCGTTTTTCGATACTGCTTGATTTTTCTCAATTTTAGATTTGTATTTTTTCAAATAAGACAGCGTAAATAAACCTTTATCGGCAGCACTTTTATTTACAATCACGCTATCTTCTTGATTATATCCAGAATAACATGCAATTGCAACGATGCAATTTTCACCAGTTGGAATTTTATCAGTATTAACATATTTAATTCCTCTTGTATAAACAAATGGTTTATTTGGTGTGTATAATATATAACTGCTAGTATCAATGCGATGTCTATAATTCGTAGCATAAATACTAACAGCATTACGTGCCTGTTGATATTGGAACATATCTCTTGTTGCTTGATTGTGATTGCAAAACGGAATATTCGCAGTAATAATTCCAAATATAAACATTGGATGAATTTCGCAATGTGTATATTTAAGATACATCATATCATCATATCTATTTGCAACAGTTGCCTCGCTTGTATCAAGTTTTGTCATTTCTTTAGATTCAAGCATTCGTTTTCTCATTCGTTCTACTATATGAGGATATTGAGCAAACAACATATAATATGATTCTTCCATGTCTATGTATTCGATTAATCCTTTATTTTTAATTAAAAACTCATTCCAAGTCCTAATTTTTTTCAATTTCTCTGTTATATTATGTTTTGATATATTGTATATATTATCTAAATGTTTCCTATTTATTTGTATTACGTTATTTTTAACTTTTAATAATGGACGGAACATACGACCACCATCTGCATATACTCTAAGTTCTCTCTCTCTAAAATTATAAGTGATACCAACTGTTATATCTAAATCCCCATTAGTTCGCAACTTTATTATGGTTTTATATAAATTATATCCATCTTTTGATATCCCTAGCCAATTTCCATTTAGGAAAACTTTTGTTTGTTCTAGAAAATCTACATATCTCACTTGATTCAATTCTAATATGTTATCTTTTAAAAATTTATACAGATATACATATTGTGATGGTAATTCTACGGTTATATTTGCAGTCATTGATAACGCACTTACGACACCTACTTTAATACCATGTGGCGTTTCGATTGCACATTTATAACCATTTGCAGATCCGTGAACTTTACGAGGACCAGTTAATTTAATAGATGAATCTTTAGCAGTCGGAGAATCAATACGACGTAAATATGTCATTGTTTGTAGATATGATAACCGTTGTAAGTTATGAGCAAAAACAATGTTTTTCTGTCCAAATTTTCCAGTAGCTAGATTAGATTTTAAACCTTGTTCAATCGTTGAACCTTTAATTAAATTAATAATATTCGGTGGCTCAGTTGTTATCTCTGTATTTGTATCTGCATTTAAACGGCGTTTGAAATATTTACTACATTCATTTAGCATTTTTTTATAATATTGTCTAAACAATTCATCTAATAATACTCCAGGCAAATCTACACGTTTATTAATTACACTATCACGATCATCTAAATCTAAACGTTTTGTATGTACACGCATTAAGCGATTAATCATATAACCTAAATAAAACGCTTTGTTTTTTAAATTTTTTTCCATATGGGGCATAAACATATTAGTAAGCAAATCTTCTAAATGCATTTCTATTTGTTTATGCGATACGCTTTCAGTACTACTATATTTTTTTGGATATCTTATTTTTGTAATAAGCCAATCAATTGCATCTTTCTTGTTTAATATTTTGCTGTTTAGTTTGTTTGGAATTGGATGTTCCTTAGATGATTCAATATATATACGCAAATGATTAAACATATCTTTGTCTAGATCTGTATACGTCGTATAATTAAGCAAATCCTTATCTGTATCTAAACCTAACGCTCTCATTACGATAAATACTGGAACTTCTTCTTTAAAAATATTAACAGCTAACATTAAATCTCGAGTCATCGATATTTTTATTGTTTGAATATTTGGATTAACTCCGTGAGATTTAGAGTTGATTTCAACAGATAATATTTCTGAACCAGAATCTTTCTTTACAAAAACTAATGGTTTGTTTTCCACTTTACGCTCCATAGACAAAACTACTTTTTCGGCACCTTTAACAATAAAATAACCTCCTGGATCATAATTACATTCATAATCTTCTTGATTTATTTGTTCATTTTCATCTGTATCAATTAATTTATTTTTTTGTATTGTTAAATTACAATATTTTGATCTGATCATAACTGGGATAACTGCTACTTGAAATTCAGGTTCGGTCTTACCAACTTTAATTGTTTTAACATCACCAGATATAATGTTAGTTATATCTCTATATTGCGATACCGATGCTAAAACTTTAAGAGAATACGTTAAATCTCGATCTCTAGCATCAGATGGAAACATTAATCTTCCTTCACTTTCAACTGTCGGCGGTTGAATTTTAATATCATCAAATTTAAATCGATCTGTTATTTTAAAAGTTTTATATACTTTTTCTAAAAATACATTTTCACCGTATTTCAAATGATTATAAACACTGTAATCAATAAAATAATTATACGAATTAATTAAAGATGAATACATAATATTTTCTTGTTGAAAATATAAATCCATTAAATTATATGCATCATCTACAGTAAAGGTATTAATATCGGTATCAGTATCCATTATATTAGCACTCATAGTTATTAGTCTATATATAGTATTTATATCATTTTTTATTATTAATATAATCAATACAATAAACAATAACTTAAACTAGTTGCAAAAATGTTTATTATTACTAATGTTGCGGAATAATAATATCTTATAACTATTTATAAGCAATTCTTATTCAATTCCAACAAATGAGCTTTTTAATTTAATCACATCGGTAGCACTATATTTACGATTTGTATCATATATATAATAATTATCAAGGAACATATTTTTGTATATAAGTTTGTTATTATGATAGATATTTCCTATTATATGTAATGTTTTATCATCGTTTGTTTTTTCATACCATATTTGTGTAACATATGCAGTAATAATTTTTTCATCTGTTGACAATATGCCACAATAATTGTATGAAGGAATTCGAAAAAATTTATAATTAAGATTAGCAATTGACGCAGACATTAATAATATATTTATATAATTACATTTTAATAAAATCTTGTAAATTATTATTTAATATTATATCATCCAATTCTTTGATTGTTTGTTCGTTTTTTTGTATCTGTTGTACATCGTCTATATAGTGTAAATCTTTAACAACTCTATTATACATCGTTATACATTTGTTAATAATATTGTATTTATATTTGACTTTTTGACGATGTTTTAATACATTTACAATTTTATTTGATAAACTTATTATTAGAGCGATCTCTCCATAACCATACAAACTAAAAGGAAAAACTAGTTCAAAACCGTCTAGAACAGATATACCAAAATATAGTAAATAAATTATCATTATATTATATGCGTGTTAATTTTTATTTATATGCATATTTGTAATCTATATAAATTTTATTTATATAAAATTTATTTATTAATCTTATTCATCACTTTATTATTCATTTTTAACTATATCTTTTTTCTTGTTCTTTTTGGGTTTTGGTTCTTCATCGGATTGGTTTTCAGGCTGGTCTTTCTGTTCTGGTTGTTTTGTAATTTTGTTTTCTTGAATTGATAAAAATGTCTCAAATATATTTTTAGCTAATTGTTTATATTCTTCTATTCCTTCTTCTAATTGTTTAATTAATTTGTCGTTTTTCTCGCAAAAATCTGCAATTTGTTTTTGAATTGTTAGGTTAGGAATTGAGATTTTTAAGTTTCTAATTTTGTCCATATCCAAATTGCGTTGAGCAGTTCCTCTGGAATAATTATAAATAATTTCCATAATATTGTATATATATTGTCTCAAATATCCGTCAATTAAATATTTCGTATTATTTGTTTTAATAGTAAATCCAGAATCATTCAAATAAAATTTACCTTCTAATATTCTTACGCATTCTTTGGATAATGCAAATCTGCTTACAACTACATTAATACCATCTCTATTATATGAATTAGTTGTGAATGTTTTATCTCCCCCACCATAAACATAATAGTCACCCCTTTCACTATCTTTTTTAACTATTCGTGTCCCATATTCTATAGTTGTAATATCCCCTAACTTTTTCATTTCTACATTTAATAGTGTATGTGTTTCAACATATATTTTATTAATTTTCTTTAATTCTTCTATTTTCTTTTTAGATGTTTCAATTGCTTCATTATATATAAAATCTAATTTGTCAGCGATTTGTTTTTGAATAGCAATAGAAGGGATAGGAATTTTTAATTCATTAAATTTATCTTTGTTTATTCGAGGAATACCTAAACCATTTGATAATTTTTTTAGTTGTACTTCTATAAAAAATTTATAAATAAATTTAAAATACGTTTTATTAATAATATTTTCATTGATTTTAAATAACCAATATTCACTACTTAAAATTCCATCTTTGGTATTTTCGTCAATAAAACCATAACAATAATTTAAAATTTTACTAATAACAAAATCACCTAAATTAGTTTTATTTTGTGTTTTCACAAAAATTTCTTTACCTAATTTATATTCTCGAATATCAGAATATCCTAAAGAACTCATTTTAATTATCTTGTATTCTTTGTTATCCTCAAGTTTAACTGTACTATTTTGTTTTATTAATATTTCATTTAGTTTAATCCATTCAATTCCTTTCAAATTTGGTAATTTATCATCTTCTTTATAATCGTCATAATTAAATGATAATCCGTTTTCTTCTAATTGTTTCATTGAAACAATTCCTAGCTCAGTTGATTTATCTGTATTAGGATCATAATCAAAAAATTTAATTTCTTTTGTTTTAAATTTTCCAATGAATTTTATATTATGCGTTTTTTGAGTTGTTTTAACTTCTATAACATCTTTGACATCTTTCTTTTTTGTAAAAAACATTACAATTGTTTTAATTCCTGTATGTTCAAATATTCCAGACGGTAAATAATAAATTTCACTTACTTTACAAGTTTTTAATAAATATTCTCTGATGTCTTTAAATCCACCTCCTCCGTATAGTTGTTTTCCATTTGGATAAACAATACCACAGCGTCCTCCAATTTTTAAGATTGATAT
>Ga0209542_10006665_pt1 | contig 22367 bp, 24 predicted proteins | sample RifCSPhighO2_01_FD_184028 | JGI IMG/M metagenome (GOLD analysis project Ga0209542, IMG submission 184028) | Soil microbial communities from Rifle, Colorado - Rifle CSP2_plank highO2_0.1 (SPAdes) (version 2) | ecosystem: Environmental > Terrestrial > Deep subsurface > Rock core/Sediment ... | reverse complement strand
AGCAAACACCTGAACTCAAGGCGGCTGTGGAAGCCGAAGACGACGATGTCGTTGAGACCATCGTCAACGAGCAGTTCTATCACCGCCCGGAGATGTTCTATTCGCCCGACAAGCTCGTTCTCTCCTACGGCGTGCCCGCCAGCACTCCCGCTTTCGTCTATAATGCAGTCGGGCGTAAACCGCTCCCGACCCGTGACGCGATTGTCTCCGACACGGTTGACTCAATCTCAGCGCGATTCAATCTCCGTTACACCGAGCAGAAGTGGGTTGACGCCACCGCCCAATTGATCGCCGAGGACACCCATTCACTCCGCAAATTCATGGACGGCGACATGACTATATTCAGCGCCAGTCAGTTCAACCGGCTCGGCGGCGTGGCCGCACTCTCGCGGTTCGACGCGCGCGAAGCAGTCTTTGAGGCATTGCGGCAGTCCACGCTTGTCCGGCAGTCCTTGCTGGCAAGCTCGCTCGCGGAGTAAAATTTGAAACATGGCTTCCGATCCACAACTCAAAACCAACGGCTCTAATTTTTTCTCATCCGGCCTGCGCCAGAAAGTGGACCAACTCATGGACATTCTCTGGGCGGGCGGCGTGAACAACCCGATGGATTCCATCGAGCAGATTTCCTATTTGCTCTTTCTTCGCTTACTCACCGAGAAAGACGAAACCCTTGCTTCGCTCGACAAGAAATACACCCGCATCTTTTCTGGAGAATGGTCGCGTTACGCTTGGGGAAACTTCGTTACGCTCACGGGTGATAGTCTGTTCAATGCCGTCCGCGATGCCATTGAAAAGCTTCACGAACTGCCTGGCCTTACCGACACCGGCAAACTTCTGTTCAGTCGCGCGACGCTCAAAATCTACGACCGCCCGACGCTTCGCGCGGTCGTTCAAGGAGTTCAGGAGCTGGATCTGGCGGCGCACAATGGCCACGACTTCAAGGGGGACATGTATGAATACCTTCTGTCCAAACTCTCCATGTCCGGCACGAACGGCCAATTCCGCACCCCGCGCCACATCATTGACCTCATCGTTGAACTCGTGAACCCGCAACCCGGCCAGCGGATTTGCGATCCCGCGTGCGGCACGGCGGGCTTTTTAATTTCCGCTTTCACCCACATTCTGCGGCAGAACACCAAAGCCGCCGACCTCAAACGCGGCCACGTGGACGGCTCGATGCTCAAACCCGTGCAATGGAAGTTCCTTGAACAACAGGCGTTCACCGGCTTCGACAACGATGCGAACATGGTGAAAATCGCCATCCTCAACCTTTATCTTCACCAGTTGGAACGCGCGAAGATTGAGCATTACAACCCGCTCACGACCGGCTTTGGCGGCGTGTATCCCGGCCAGCAATACGATGTCTTCCTCACCAACCCACCGTTCGCCGGCAGAGTGCAGGAGGAAAGCATCCTGGCCGACCTCAATTACAAGCTGAACACCCGCGCCACCGAGTTGCTGTTCCTCAAATGGATCATTGACCATCTCACATTCGGCGGACGCGCCGGCATCATCGTGCCCAACGGCGTCCTTTTTGGCTCGACGAATGCGGCGACCCGCTTGCGCGAAACACTTTTGACCGAGTGCGATCTGCAAGCCGTCATCAATCTGCCCAGCGGCGTTTTCAAACCCTACGCCGGCGTTGCCACTGCCGCGTTGATTTTCCAAAAAAGTGCCACAACAAAATCCGTCTGGTTTTATGATCTCACCGCCGATGGTTTCAGTCTGGACGACAAGCGCACACCGATTGACGCCAATGACATCCCCGACGTGCTTGCGAAGTGGCCGAGCCGCGAAGAAGGCCCGAACAGTTACCGCGTGCCAGTTGAGAAAATCAGGGAGAACGATTGGAGTCTTGCCGCAGGACGCTACAAGTCCGTGGCTGCCGTAGCTGTCAACCACGACGCACCCGCCGACATTCTCCGCGACGTGCTAAAGGTCGAAAACGAAATCACCCGGCGCGGCGAAGCTTTGCTCGCACGAATCGGCGGAAAGAAATGAAACGCTGGCCGACAAAATCGCTGGGCGAACTCGCAGGCGGAGGGCAATATGGTCTCAATGTTGCGGCGATGTCAGAAGGAACTGGTGTTCGCTTTGTCAGAATTACAGACATCACACATGCCGGTGAACTCCGGCACGAAGCACCCGCGTTTGTTCCTGACAACACGCCGGAACTCAATAGCTACGAACTTAAAGACGGTGACGTGCTTATCGCCCGCAGCGGGGCGACGGCGGGAAAAAGTTATATCCATCATTCATTCGGTGAACGTGCCGTGTTCGCTGGATACTTGATTCGTTTCCAACCGGACACTACGAAAATCTTGCCACGTTTCATCGGCGCATTTCTGCAAACTCCAAATTACTGGAGGCAATTAAATTCTCACAAACGGGCAGTTGCCCAGCCGAACGTAAACGCGAAACAATTGGCTTCGCTTGTCTTGCCTGTGCCACCGTTGCCGGAACAAGGCAGGATCGTGAAGCTATTAGCTGAAGCGGACGAATTGCGTAAATTGCGCACCAAAGCCGACCGCCGCGCCACCGACCTCATCCCCGCCCTCTTTCACGAAATGTTCGGCGACCCGGTTACAAACACGCGCAATTGGAAGCGCCAACCTTTCGCTGATTTACTTCATGGAATTGATAGTGGCTGGAGTCCAGTTTGCCACGACAGACCTGCACAACCAGATGAATGGGGCGTGTTGAAACTTGGCGCAGTTACTACCTGCCGATATCTCGATACTGAAACCAAGGCCCTACCAGAGAATTTCGCCCCGCGTCCCGAACTTGAAGTTAATGTTGGCGACCTGCTCTTTACCCGAAAGAACACTTACGAATTGGTTGCAGCTTGCGCGTTCGTATTTCAAACTCGCCCCAAACTCACGCTATCAGACTTGCTTTTCCGCTTTCGACTAAGGCCGGATGCTGGAGTCGATCCTATTTTTCTGTGGGGGCTTTTGACTGTTCCAAGCAAACGCAAACAAGTTCAAACTCTCGCTGGCGGCTCGGCTGGTTCGATGCCAAACATCTCCAAGGCGCGATTGATGACACTGGCAATTGAACTGCCCCCGCTGACCTTGCAAAGCGAGTTCGCCCAGCGAGTGACGGAAATCCGCGCGCTTGAAGCCGGTCAAGCCACCAGCCGCACCCACTTGGACACCCTCTTTCAATCCATGTTGCACCGCGCCTTTAACGGACAACTATGACAGTAGGAAGTCGATTTGAAAAATTCCTTGCAGCGCTCATGTTGACATCGGATCAACAGTCCGACGGCAGCACCAAACATACGGGCGTGAGGCAATGTTTAGACGCACACTATTACGGAAGTTACTATGCGGGTAACGGTTTTCTCGTCGGTTCATGGGGAAAATCCACAGAAATCCGACCGCCGCGTGATATAGACATTATGTTCGCATTGCCGAAGGAGGTGTATGACCGATTTCAGACGCGTCCCGGAAACAAACAGTCGCAACTTCTCCAAGAAGTGAAGGCTGTATTACAACGCACTTATCAAAACACAGAAATGCGCGGGGACGGACAGGTTGTAGTCGTTCCGTTTGTTTCCTACGCAGTGGAAGTTGCTCCTGCATTCTTTCTTCAGAACGGCCAGTATTTCATTTGCGATACCAACGCGGGCGGAAGCTATAAGACCGTCGATCCCAAAGCCGAAATCGCAAATGTTAAGCAATCAAACGATACGACGAACGGTAATACGCGAGACTTAATTCGCATGATGAAGCGTTGGCAGGAATACTGTAATGTGGAGTTAAGATCATTCTTAATTGAACTTCTTTCGATAGAGTTCTTGGCCTCTTGGCAACATCGCGGCAACAGCACGGTGTATTATGACTACATGGTTCGGGACTTCTTCTATTTCCTAAAGAATAAGTCCCAATGGAGTTCAGTCACCGTTCCAGGCACGCACGAGTCAATCCTATTAGGTAACACGGGCTGGCAAAGTAGAGCCGAGACAGCGTATGATAGAGCGGTGAAAGCTTGCGAGCACGAGGCCCAAAACAGGCCATACTCCGCCGCTGATGAATGGCAAAAAATATTCGGCACCGACATTCCTTCGGGATAGGAAAACTTATGGCTGAAAAGTTGGAACAATTGATCCAAGAATGCAGAAGACAATCAGAGGGGTGTCTTTACACTTCCACGTCTCTTTTTATTTGGTTGCGCACGTTACGTTATTTGAAGGTCATCTTTATCGTTGCGCCTTTGATTCTGGGTTCTCTTGCCAGCGGCAAATTACTTCTTAGCTTGGCCTCTCCAAACGCCAAGATTTTTGCCGCTGCGTGTGCCTTCTTCGCAGGACTTTTGCCGTCCATTTATGCTGCTTTGAAATATGATGATCGCCTGAAAGAATGTATTACGCTCTCGGCGGAATTCAAAAATTTGCAAGATCGGTTTCGCCAGGCGGCACTTATCGCCTCACAAAAAGAATTCCCGGAATTTGAAGCACATTTCAACAAACTGATGGAGAGGCTCGAAGTGGCACGAAGGTCGAGCTTCACCGCCCCCGAATGGTGTTTTCGACGAGCGCAGAAGAAAGTCAAAAGCGGCGACTACCACTACGACGTTGATATCGCAAAGGGAATCTCCCACTAGCAAAAAGCGACCCTTTCGGATCGCTGCGTTCAAAACGGTAACATTCTCTTTAATTCGTCGGGCGAGTAATCCGTCGGCTGCTTGCCGTCCGCGAGCCTCACCCAGCGGCAGAAGCGGTGCGGCGAGACTTGCTTGAGCACCGTCTCTGCGCATCGCTCGCCCGCTTCGTTCCCATCCGGCAGAATCCAGACGCGGCCATCGGGCTTTACAGACGCAACGATGAGCTTTGCTTGATCCTTGCTACACGACCAGCCCATGAGTCCCACGGCATTGGCCAGACCAGACTGCCAAAGCCACCAAATCGAAGGGAATCCTTCCACAACGATGAGATCGCTCTGCGGCTCGGTGATGCGATAGCCGTTGTAGAGGAAACGCGATTTCTCGAATCGGTGAATGACACCTTTGCGCTCGCGCTCCCCAGGCAGGCGGTAACGCGGGTTCTCATCAGTGATGAGTGCATCGTCAACAACGCGGCCAGCGTAGCCGACTAAGCGCCCCTGCTGGTCGTGCAGTGGGATCGCGATTCGATCTTTCAGAAGTCCCCGAGCACAGAAGCCCAAACCAAAGTGCGCAATCGTCTCTGGCGTGAATCTTCTACCCGCCAGATACGGATGCGTCGGATCAAGCTGCTTCAGCGTGAAGTCGAGCGGCTCGTTTACGACGACCGGCAGATTGCTTTTCGCTGCTCGTTCCGGCACTGGTGCGGCAGCAGGCGGTGTCGCCTTCTCTCGCTTCGGCTCTTTGCGTTCAGGCGCAAACTTCTCTTGGAGCATGGCGGCGACTTTGGCCACGTCCTCGCCGTTCTCGGGGTCCCGTCTTTCCATGAGGACGGCGAAGTCAAGGAGGTTGCCCTTCCCGCCACAGCCGAAGCACTGGAAGATTCCTTTTGCGAGATTCGCGGAGAAGGATTGCGAATTCCTTTTCCCGCCATGATTCGGGAGCGGGCAGAAGCCGTGATGCTGGTCGCCTTTGCCCTTAATCGTCACCCCGTAATGCGTGAGAACGTCCGAGAATTTAAGCTTGGCGCGAAGCGCTCTGAAGTCAATCCATTGGGACATACCGATTCCTTTCTGGTTGGTGATTGGCCCTGAAGAACAGTTCCCGCCTACCAGCTAAGCACGGGGCCAAACCAGGCGTCAATGCGGCCGTCTGTGGACAGTCGCTCTCAGTCTCTGTTTGAGTTTTTCATACTTCCTCTGACCCTTGACGGATATGTCGGTCAGGTATCAGGTGATGCTGACCATGATGCTCACACACTCCAACGATCCTAAGGAATGGATTTTTGACCAATGCTACAGAAACGGCTCTGTTGAGTTGAACAAAAAGCGATTCACCTATTTCTTCCCCGGAAAGGCCGATCAAGAACTCCAGGTGCTTCAGAGGTTTTGCAGGTCAAAAAATCTCACGTTTCTGGTGAACGAGAAAAAACGCACTTTCACATTTCGACTAGACCAAGATGCCGACACGAATTTCTAGCTCGAATGGAACGGAAGATGATGCACTGACGTAGCGAACACTCGCCCTGCACAAGCCTCGCGGAAGCAGGGCTTTTTCCTCCCCTTACGGAATTTTGCTCTCTCTCCACCGTGCCGATACGAGGTCAAACTTTTTCATCATGTGTGCGTCCGCTTTGAACTTCTTCGCATACTCTCGCCTCACATCAGCAACCGCTTCGTCAGACGCGAATTCTTTATGAATGGTTTGTCTTAATTCATCACGGTTTGAATCGGAGGTCCCTTTCAACGTGCGCAGTCCCTTGATCTCTTGTTCAGTTTTGACTCGTCTCAATTTAGATTCATACACAGCCGCCAACGCTTCCTCCAATTCTTTGGCGAATTGAAGTTCGTTCATCTTCCATCCGTGCTCAAAGCCCCTTCCAAAAATCTCTACCACCAGCGGCTCGGCTTCCTTGGCTAACGAAGCCGCTCCCTTCAGTGCTTCACCGGCAAGTTCTGCCGCCGAACCAAGAAAACTAAAAGGAGTCGCAATAGTATCCTCACTCCTTCTCGAATCGAGAAAGACTGCTTTCTTACAGCTTGGGCAACGAACCGCACTCGGTTCCTCTCGACACTTCGGGCAATGACGCAAGAAGGAGGTGAAGTTTCCCCCGAACAGCAGGCCGAAGAGGTCTTGTCCGCCGTTTATGTGATCGCAAGCGCCACACGTCCACTTAGACCGTGCATCAATGAAGCGTTTGCAGTCGGTGCACGTTAATCGAAATCCCGGTCCGCATACTAGCAGCCGGCCCAACCGACACAGAACCACGAGAGCGGTGGTGAGGGTCAGGATCGAGCCAACGATCAGCGTCACTTTGAGTGGGGCTTGGAGTGACAGAGGGAGCGTAGCAAGCCAAGCTTCACCCTGCTGGAGAAGGTCGAGAGGTTCCTTCGCGCTCTTACCGATGACGATGGCAAACGGAAGCACAACCAATGCGGGAATTCCCCACACTGAAGTGACGATCCAAAACCGCCTACGCTGCTGTTTGTATGCCGTTCGATGGTCCATCCGCTCTATCCACATCCACGGATTGATTCTGCTTCCAGTTAATTGTCACAGTGATATTCCCCAAACCGCAGCCGATTTCTCACTCCCGGTTCGGCTAGTTCGTGTCGCATCTCATTAACGACATGACCCGCACCGAGACCTGCGATAGCACCGAGAGCACCACCAACTGCTAGGCCGACATTGGGATTTCGTTGAGACATTTCCCGGCCGATGAGCGCCCCGGCAGTGGCTCCGATCAATACGCCGACGAGCATTGTAACGGTATCGTCTTTCATTTTCGCATCCTTTGATTGTTTTTTTGTGTATGCGATACATCATGAGATGTATCGTTATAGGGCAATATAGCCTCCGTTCATGCACTGTCAAGTGCATACTTATCACAAAACACCGCTAGAGAACCTAGCGGTGGCAGCCCAATCGCACATGTTGCCAGCAGAGTCACCGGCACACACATGCCGCGACCCTTTGCAAACGAGCGGCAAGGTTCTAAGTGCAATCCGGCATGCCAATTCATTCAACCACAGAATATTGCAAAATGCACGAATCGCGCCCTGTTTTAGTGCTTGATAATTGCTGAAAATGTGCGAAATTAGGGCGCAAATGAGCGGCAAATGGAAATAATTCATTATGCGAAAAACTCAGACCGACCCGAAGAAACAGAGGAATCGAATCGCGGCAGCGGAGATTCATAAGCAGCCAACCATTCGTTTTCAGGTCGAGATGTTACGGAGGCGACTGCCTCGGATCGGACTCATGATGGCGAAGACAGGTCTGCGCACTAAGCGCGAATTCTTCGACTATGCTTTCACCATTTTTGAGTGGGCCATAGAAGAGACGGCGGTTGGAAACACCGTCGGATCTCTGACGCCGAAGAGCGTATTTCGGTCCTTGGAGACCCCCCCACTCAAAAATGTTCAAGGATATGAGGAAAAAGACAAACCTCAAAATGAGCGAACCAGTGTTACAACTGGAACGATCAACGGCACAGAAAAAACCACGGGGCGCGGGCAAGGTGACAGTAATGAAACCTTATGAGCAGTGGTTTACAGCAGTGGCAATCTCGCGAACAGTCGAAGGGCGCTCGTCACGCGCATAAGCCCTCGCGGAATTGTTCAGCCACCTCAATGGCGAGATCGGTTAAAAGGCAGGGCGACTCGTTTTTTTTCAGAGTCGCATTTTGTTTACCTGCACAACGTAGAATGACAGTTACAGTGAGAGCGACATGTTGTAAGTCGCGTTTTGTTTAACGGCGTTAAATGCTCCGTTCCTAATTGACCACCCCGCCTTGGCGGGGTGGTCTTATCTTTTCAACAGTCAGGGAACTTCCCAGAGCTCCGGCTCAAGAATCTTTTGAGACCTCGCTTACACGTCACGCCCAGCTAAAAATCTTCAGAAATTTTCGAGAGGCGGACCGTTTGTCTTCACTCTCACTCTACGGCTGCTTGCCTCGCACGTTTCATAATGGTCGAACACGGTATCCACAGGATTTTTGTTTTGCCCCGTGTGCTACGATAGGCGCTCGATACGTTTCGTGTCTCTGCTCCTGCCCCCATTTACCGCGACGGCTCGGAAACAAAACGCATGTCGTCGAACTGCGCCGTGCAGGATTCGCAGTTGCCGCTTGCGCGCGCAAGCGGATCGGACTGGGGGTGAAAGCAGGACCATGAACGAGGATCGCATCACAACACTTGGGCTTCGGGACGTATGGGGCGGCGTGCAGCCGTTCGCTCTTTCTGCGAGTGATCGGCGAAGGCACCTGCTGCTCCTTGGCAAAACCGGCTCCGGCAAAACCACGCTGCTGAAGAACCTCATCGTGCAGGACATTCGCGCCGGCGCGTCCGTGGCCCTCATTGATCCGCACGGCGATTTGGCGCAAGAGATTCTCTCGCATATCCCTCGCTCTCGCTCCAAAGATGTCGTGTATTTCAACCCGGCAGACTTCGAGCATCCGATCGGACTCAATCTTCTTTCCTCGTGCGCCGATGACACACGCCATCTCGTTTCGAGCGGCGTCGTCAGCGCCTTTAAGCAGATTTGGAAGGACTCATGGGGGCCTCGTCTCGAATATCTCCTGTATGCCGGAATCGCCACGCTCGTTGCCTGTCCCGCAGCGTCGCTCCTTGCTTTGCCGCGCCTCCTCACCGACGGAACCTATCGGCGGCGTATGCTCCGGTTCGTGGCCGATCCGGTCGTGAAGTCTTTCTGGGAAACCGAATACAGCCGGTATGACAGCCGGCTCCGCAGTGAGATCATTGCGCCGGTGCAGAACAAAGTCGGGCAACTGCTCATGGCCGCGCCGCTCCGCAACATTCTCGGCCAGGCGAAAAGCTCCCTGTCGATTCCGTTCATCATGGAGCGAGGGCGCATTTTCATCGCCAATCTCTCGAAAGGACTGCTCGGCGAAGACAAGTCATCGCTGCTCGGCTCACTTCTCGTGACGCAGTTCCAACTGGCAGCGCTCGCCCGTGAAGCCATGCCTGAAGCGAAGCGCCGGGACTGCTATCTCTACGTCGATGAATTCCAAAACGTGGCGACCGATGCGTTCTGCTCCATTCTCTCCGAAGCAAGGAAGTATCGCTTGAACCTGACCTTGAGCCACCAATTCACGACGCAGCTTCGTCCCGAAGTGCGTGAGGCCGTGTTCGGGAATATGGGATCAATCGTTGCATTCCGCACCGGAGCCGCGGACGCCGAGCTTCTCTCGCGCGAATTCGGCTCCGTCTATCCCATGCACGAATTCACGGAGCTTTCCAATTACGAGGTGCTCGTGAAGTTACTCGCCGGAGGACAAGCGCAGGAACCCTTCAGAGGACGGACACTGCCCGCGCTCATTCCGCAGAACCCAGCGCGAAGCCGAGACCTCATTCGTCTTTCGCAAGAGCGATTCGGCACGCCAAGGGCAGTCGTTGAAAGCAAGATCGCAAGATGGCTTAGTCGGCAGGGTTAATGAGTCTAGCCCGCCTTTTCTACAATCAGACAGGATTTTTTCGCTCGACTCGTGCGCGTCTTGCCCGTATGCCCCAGCCGCTCACCAGTCTCGCAAGGGGGAAACCACCCTCACGCGCGTCCTCGCCCTGTTCCGCAACTAACGGCACCCCGTCTGCCCCGCCGTCATTGCTCCACATCGCTGCGGTGATCGTGAGCGCTGGAAGAGAGCGACTGTTTTCTTCGCTCAGGCGAAGCAGAGAGAAGAGAGTCCAGCGTGGCCCACCCGTTCATCCATCCACACTCGTTCCCGCCGTGAGGCCAACCCGTCGCGGAGCTTTGCGGAGCGACGGGTTGAGGGAGGTTCTGGCACGCGAGCACCCGCACCACTCCCTTGCTCGCGGGACAGAACCGACCGATGTCGGGGGAGGAACTTTACGGCGATACATCCATCGCCTCCTTTGTTTGCAAGGGGGTTTGCCCAGGCAGGGGTTCCTCGCCGTGGGGAAGGGTGTGGGGAACCCCTAACGCCTGTCCTTGTGTGCTAAAATGGGTTCGCAGATGGGTGACTAAGGGTCACCCACAATTCAAAATCCTCGCTCACCAGAGCGGGGTTTTGAATTGTGAGGGGCTACGGGGAATCGAAAACCTTCTTGAGATTTTTTGAAGCGCGACGGCGCGAACAAAAAATCCAAAAGGTGTACTGAAGCTGTAGGCTTCGATAAGCGTACTCGCGGTCCCGTGGGGTCATTCGTAGAGAGATTCACGCAGAGTAGTTGACAGCGATACCCCCCTAGGGGTATCCTGTACTCATGAGACATACACACGCTGATACCAAGAGTCGGCTCATCCGGCGCCTCAAGGTGATCGAGGGGCAGGTGCGGGGACTCCAAGACATGGTGGAGCGCAAGGCCTATTGCATTGATGTCATTACACAGACCTCCGCGGTGAAGCAAGGGCTCTCAAACATGGAGGATATGCTTCTTGAAGGTCACTTAGGGAGCTGTATTTTGCGCCAGGTACAGTCGGGACAGATACGGAAAGCCAAGTCCGAAATATTGAAGGTGTATCAGCTTAAACGCAAATGACACTATCCATGAACACACAGACCTACAGAGTAAAAGGAATGCATTGCGCTTCTTGCGCGGGTATTATTGAAAGGACTTTTAGGAAAACAGATGGTGTGTTGTCCGCGGAAGTGAATTATGGAACCGAAAAAGCAAAAGTGGCTTTCGATCCGTCAAAGACAAGCGCGCAAGCGCTTTCAAAAAAAATAGAACCGCTCGGCTATTCGCTCGATGTTGATTCGAGGAATTCTCGCGTGCACGGCGGTCAATCTGCGGAGGAAATGGGGATGTCCGCGGACGAACACGCGGCCCATCTTGGACTGAACCAATCAAAAAAAGAAAAACTTGCTGAAGTGGCCGATATGAAAGCGAAAGTGTGGTCGGCCATTCCGATTGCTCTTATTGCCGCCTTTGTTATGGCATGGGATATCGCCCTGAAATATGGCGCTGTGGTGGAAATGAGCTACACCGTGAGAGAATTTATTCATCATCTATTGCCCATACTCGCGACATACATACTCTTCGTTGTTGGAAAACCTTACCTCCTCGGTTTGTTTCGTTTCCTCCGTTATGGCAAGGCAAATATGGATACGCTTATTGGTATTGGAACCGTTGCCGCCTTTTTATACAGCTTTGCCGTCACCGCCTTTGAGGAAGCGCTCCGGCCTTTTATTGATGTCAGTTACCAGTATTATGACGTGACGATTATCGTCATTACATTTATCGCTCTTGGAAAATATCTTGAAGCGAGATCTAAAATAAAGACTGGTGATGCCATAGAAAAACTTCTGAATCTTCAGGCCAAGACGGCGCTCGTTATCCGTGGTGGCAAAGAAATAGAAATTTCCATAAATGAGGTGAAGCACGGGGATTTAATTGTGATAAAGCCGGGGGCGAAGATTCCTGTTGACGGTGTGATTACCGAGGGTCACTCTTTTGTGGATGAGTCTATGGTTACCGGAGAGCCAATGCCGGAGCAGAAAAAGATCGGAGATGCCGTGGTATCTGGAACAATAAATACGAGCGGTTCATTTGTTTTTGAGGCTACGAAAGTAGGATCCGAAACGCTTCTCGCACATATTATAAAGATGGTTGAAGATGCACAGGGAAGTCGCGCCCCGATTCAAGCGCTCGCAGACAAGATTTCATCAGTCTTTGTGCCGATTGTCTTAGTGATTGCATTTCTCACCCTAGGGAGTTGGCTTATTATCGGTTCTCAATATATTGAATTTTCGCAAGCCCTCTCATTTGGCCTTACCTCATTTGTCGGAATTCTTGTTATTGCCTGTCCATGCGCTCTAGGGCTTGCCACACCAACGGCGATTATTGTCGGAGTTGGTAAAGGAGCAAAGGAAGGCATTCTTATCAAAGATGCGGCGACACTTGAAAAGCTTCACAAGGTAAATACGGTAGTTGTGGATAAGACAGGCACGATTACGAAAGGCAAACCGACCCTCGCTCATATTCAGAATCTTTCAAATCTAAAAGACGACGAACTCGTATCAATTCTAGCGTCGCTTGAAAAGAAATCTGAACACCCGATCGCGCATGCGATTGTAAATTACGCGCAGGAAAAAAGCATTTCCCTATCTAACATTTCAGACTTTGAAAATATACAAGGCAAAGGGGTGAAAGGGACAGCAAACGGCACGGAATATTTTGTTGGTAATGCAAAACTCATACATGAGCTCAAGCTTTCTTTTGATACGACAACATTGAACGAACTTGCATCTCAAGGTAAAACGCCGGTTCTGCTTGCAACTCGAGAGAAGGTTCTTGGGCTTGTCATGGTAGCCGATGAAGTAAAACCGGAGTCGGTAGAAGCGGTAAAAAATCTTCACATGCTTGGTATCAAGGTCGTCATGCTCACTGGTGATGACGAGAAAACTGCAAAATATATTGCCTCGCTTGTCGGCATAGACGATGTGGTAGCCCATGTCTTACCACAAGATAAACTTGAAAAAATAAAAGCATTGCAATCGCAAGGTAAAGTGGTCGCGATGGCCGGAGATGGGGTAAATGACGCGCCGGCCTTGGCTCAAGCAGACGTGGGTATCGCTATGGGGACCGGAACGGACGTAGCGATTGAATCCGCCGGTATCACTCTTCTGCATGGAGATATTTCTAAATTGGCGAAAGCCATACGGCTTTCAAAAATCACCATGCAGGGCATCAAGCAAAATCTCTTCTGGGCGTTTATCTACAATATTGTGGGAATTCCGCTCGCGACCGGTATTTTCTATCCGATTTTCGGTTGGCTTCTCTCCCCCGTCTTCGCAGGTTTTGCCATGGCGCTCTCTTCGGTGTCGGTGGTGTCGAATTCATTACGAATTAAAGCGAAGAAATTATAAGATAAATTATTAATTAATTATAGAAAAAAATGATGTATGGATTTTACAATGATGGGGTCTGGGGAGGAGGAAATATGTTAGGTTGGTTTGGCGGGGGTTTTATGATGATTGCTTTTTGGTTTCTGATTATTGCTTTTATTGTTTGGATCGTCCGGGAAAGTAAGGGCAGTGGCGGAAGATCAGGTGAGCGAGCACTCGATATCTTAAAGGAGAGGTATGCCAAGGGTGAGGTCAACAAGGAAGAATTTGAGGCGATGAAAAAGGTCATTTATTAGAGTGATAACATTGTATTATCATGTTGTTATATAAAAATTACATCTCTAAATGCATTCTTGGCAGTGAAATAGCGTATGTGCTCTGTCTTCTTGGAGGATTTATCCCTTGGCGCTCTGTGCAAGGAGCAGAATTGCATCATGCCCTATTTGAAACCTTGCCCGGCTTTACTTGGCTTACTTTTGGCAGTGTGGTGTGGGGAGCAATTTTGATCGCCATCCTCTCCGCCTTATTTGGTTTGTATATGGTGTGGATGCACAATTCAAGTTTAGTTAAGTGAAGGTGATTTTAATTGTTATGGGAAGTCGTCTTTTTGCAAGGATAATCTTAGTTCTTGTTCTGGCGTCCTTCATTGGGGTGGCTTTTTTCAGTCTGATTCTCCTGTCCCATGGCCCTAATGATCGTATGACTACCGAGTGTCCATTTTCGGCTGGAGTATCGCTGTGCCCCCAGGATAGTTTGGCTTTGATCGCGCATCATATCTCCGCCTACAGCGCATTCTTTGCCTTTCCTCCCTCCGTTTTCGTGACAGTGATGTTCCTTCTGCTTCTCTTTTGGGCTCTGGTTTTCATTCTTTCTTGGTATTTACCTTTATCTCCACCCACAAGGCCGATTCCTCTCTTATATACTACTCTTCCTCTCGCCAATCTTTATAAAAAGAGAATCGTAGGTTGGCTTTCGCTTTTGGAGAATAGCCCGCAACTAGGATAAAGGGGCCTAGAAGTTCTTACTTCTAGGCCTGTAGATTCGCATATACGCGAGTCTTTTGGCGTGTTCTCTTTTATCCGGCTTATATCATCACCATGAAGTTGAAAGTGACCATTGCGTGCTCCGTCATTGGTATCTTGTTTATTCTGGGCTTCACTTTAGTAAACATTGCGGGCGAGAAAAACAGTTTCGCCACCGCCCTCGCTCCGAGCGCTCAAAGGTCGCACCCCGCTCGAGGTTCATTCTCCGTTTCCGACACTGTATATGACTTCGGAGTGATATCCATGAAAAATGGAAATGTGAACACGGAATTCACGATACAGAACTTAACCGATAAGGAAATCACGATAAAAACGATTGTCACCTCCTGTATGTGCACATCCGCGTATATTGTCGGCCTGGATGAAACCGTTAAGGGCCCGTTCGGCATGCCCGGACATGGAGGAGCGGTTCCTCCGGCCAATGAAATCGTTAAGGTCGGTGAGAGTCGTGTGATTAAAGTGGTCTATGATCCGAACGCTCATGGACCGGCTGGCCTTGGTTCCATAGATCGATTTGTGACACTTACAAATAGCGACGGTCAGGAACTCACGCTTGAAATAAAAGCTATCGTAAAGCCCTAATACTATGAGAAAAATAATTATAAGCGGCGCAGTGGCGCTTTGCGCCATCATTTTCATTGTAGCGCTGAAGTACAGCTCGGGATTCTCAACTTTCCTTTGGAGTATAAGCGAGGAGGGCGTGTGGCTTTTACCGCTGGTTGGTTTTTCCGCGCTTCTCGATAGCGTGCATCCCTGTTCGTTCTCAATCCTTCTTATCACCATTGCATTCCTCTTTGGCATGCAAATGACAAGAAAAAAAATCCTTCAAATAGGAGGAACCTACATCGCGGGGATATTCTTCGCGTATCTCTTGATTGGTCTTGGCATTCTTAAGGTGTTGCACCTGTTCAATACCCCTCATTTCATGGGAAAACTCGGGGCGACGATTCTCATCATTTTTGGAGTGATACATATTGTGAATGAATTCTTCCCGAGATTCCCGATTAAGCTCAAAATTCCGACTGTCTCGCACACTGCCATGGCCCGGATGATGGAGAGGGCGTCCTTCCCTGCCGCATTCGGACTTGGCCTCCTTGTGGGTATCTGCCAATTCCCTTGCATGGGCGGACCGTATCTTATGGTAATTGGCCTGCTTCGTGATCAGGTGACATACCTTAGCGGTTTTGGCTACCTCCTCCTCTACAATGTCATTCTTACCTTGCCGCTCATAGTGGTGCTCGCGATAACCGCCAATAAAGCAATCGTGGACAAAGTTCAGGAATGGAAAAATTCGAACATGAAAGGAGTGAGATTCTGGGCAGGTCTCGCGATGATTATTATCGGCTTCCTAATTTTCTTTATCTAAACCTATGGATACAAGACCGCTTACAATGGACAAGTTCCTTGCGAAAATAGAATTACTCAAAGAGAAAGCTTCGGTTGATTTGTCTACCGCTGAAGACTTAAGTGTGGCGGTGATGAATCTCATCAGTCTTGAAGAACACTTCTTCTTTACCGGAGTAAAAACAAAGAAGGATGAATACTTTGACACCTCGCTCCAAATTAGAGATCTTCGAAAAAAACTCTTAGCGGAATTGGTTCCCGATCATGAGGGAGAAACATGGTGCATATCAAAGCATTTGCTTTCTGCCACGATGCGACTCATTGAAGTCGGCAACAAACTCCAGTCTGAAGGTAAAAAAGACAAGGCCAAAACGAAATTCGAGGAGGCGTACAAAATCTACTCGATTTTTTGGGCACTTAAGCTCCAGTTAATCAACAGTCGCTTAATAGAAAACACGGCAAAAGATAGTCCTCAATTTGAGGACTTAGTGAATAAACTTGCCGATTGTTGTAGTGAATAAATCATGGAAAATACTAATCACACGCCAAAAGACATCCCCGTGGAGACAGTCACGTCCGAAGCGGCAGTCAAAAAAGACTATCTGATTGGGAGAAGTATCGTGATCTCCTCGCTCATTCTTGCCGGCGCTTGGATGTATAAGACACCGTCGCAAGGGGCGCCTGCCCTGCTAAGCGAGGTGCGAGAGGCGATTCCGAAATCGGAACAGAAAGTATTGCCGTCTGAAGGAATCACCTTGCCGATTGTCTGGGGCGATCTTGGACTGAAGCTTGTCAGTGTGGGCGCGATTGATGCCGACAAATTCAGGGCCGTATATGCTGAGCGAGGAACCTTCACGGACGAATATAAAAATCTCCTCATCGGTCAAGACAACAAGGAACTAAAACTCACGAGGGAAAACGCGGGGTATCTCCTAAATCTATTCTGGGCGCTTGGTCTTGCAAGCAAAAATCAAATACTCGAGTCGGGTGAAATGGCGAATCCCGCCTATGGCGGAGCCGGAAACTTTGCCTCGACCGCGGGGTGGACAATAGCGGCCGGTCATCCGATGGATCACTACAATCGGCATATGTTCTTCTCCATGACCGAGAAACAGCAGAAACTCGTCGATAAGATTTCGCGGGGAATTTATCGACCATGCTGTAATAATTCGGTTCATTTCCCGGATTGCAACCACGGCATGGCAATGCTCGGGCTCTTGGAGCTTATGGCGTCAGAGGGCGCGAGTGAAGAGGATATATGGAAAACGGCCCTTATGGTTAACTCCTATTGGTTCCCCGATACCTACCTCACCATCGCGGCGTATATGAAGAACAGGGGTGTCGAGTGGGAAAATGTAAATCCTCAAGAAATGCTTGGGATTAATTATTCCAGCGCCTCCGGTTTTGCTAAGATCGCCGCGCAGGTTGGCGAGCGTAAGCGAAATCAGGGTCAAGGCGGGTGCGGTGTGGACAGAGGTCAAAGTGTTCCCGTTCCAACTCCTCCAAAGGTGCAAACCGGCTGCGGGGTGTAATGACGAAAAAACAAGCGACGGAACTCCAGCTACTATGCCAAGCGGGGTGAGGAAGAAACACTGATCATTTTCGAAGAGTGATAGACAGGACAAGCTAGAGGGGATATTGCGGATTACCCAGAAAGTATACTACTCGTGCTATAATCCCTTCGTATGTCTGGCCAAGACCAAAAAAGGTATGTGTTCCATGTGCACGGCATGCATTGCAATGCCTGCGTGCTCATGACCGAGAGCGCGCTTCGCGACCTATCTAATATTACGCATGTCAAATCGAGCCTAAAAGATCATTCGATAGAAGTCACGGGTGATTTTGGCGACAAGGAGGCCGAGCACATCGCAAAAGACTTGAGTGAAGTCTTAAAGCCGCACGGCTACAGTCTCTCTCTCGAGAAAAAGAGACACGCGGCTCGTTGGTCGGATGTGAATCTCGCGCTCCCGATCGCCGGGGCATTTATCGCTCTCTTTTTCCTGCTTCAAAAGCTCGGGATAGTGAATCTCGTGACCACTTCGAATGTGAGTTATGGGACGGCCTTTATTATCGGGATCATCGCTTCCCTTTCCACGTGTATGGCAATCGTTGGAGGTCTGGTGCTTTCAGTGTCTGCGGAGTTCGCTAAAGGGAGCGAACATTCGAATGAAGCCGGAGTTCGCAGGGCACAGCCACAGATTCTCTTCCACGTCGGGCGTCTGGTCTCCTTCTTCATCCTAGGGGGCGTCATGGGCGCGGTCGGCTCGGCATTTGTGCTCGGCGCGTTTGGGACACTACTCATGGGAGTGCTCATCGGAGTCATTCTGCTCCTCCTTGGCGTGAACCTCCTCGACGTATTTCCATGGGCGAAAAAGTTGCAGCCGACACTGCCCGCGTTCATAGGTCGGCATATCCACGGATTGAAAAACTTGAATCATAGTCTTACGCCGGTTCTTATCGGCATTGCGACGTTCTTCCTTCCCTGCGGATTCACGCAATCCATGCAACTCTACGCGCTAACGACGGGAAGTTTCTGGACGGGAGGGATGATCATGCTTAGCTTCGCGCTCGGCACACTACCCGTGCTCGCGCTTCTTAGCTTCAGTTCTTTCGCCATACACACGAAGCGCTGGTCAAGCGTGTTCTTCAAAACGTCTGGCCTTATTGTCATATTCTTTGGGCTGTTCAATATCATTAACAGCCTCGCGGGTTATGGCATTATTCCCCCGCTTTTTAACTTCTAGAACCTATCTCAAAATAAATGGCGTAGCGAGGGGGTTTCCTGCCGTACGAACCGAAGTCCTGGAAGCCGAGCCGATGCACGCATCGGCGAGGCTGAAGGACGAGGTACAGCCGGCAGGAGACTCCCGCAGTAGCCAAGCACTTTCTATCTTTATCAACGGCGGTTTATTTTGAGATAGGTTCTGGTACAATCATGCTATGACAGCGCGCATTATTTCAGTCGTCATTGCTCTTACCCTCATCGGGGGAGCGCTCTTTCTTACAAACCGTACTCCCGGCCTTAAAGACGGAACGAGGGAAAACGTGAGCTTCGCGGATGGCACGCAGATCATCGACATCTCCGCCGAAGGAGGCTACAGTCCTCGCCTCACGCTCGCGACGGCGAATGTCCCTACCGTGCTTAGAGTAAACTCCGGCGGACTTTTTAGCTGCGCCTCCGCCCTCACGATACCAAAGCTCGGCGTTCGAGCGAATTTGTCTCCCTCCGAAACGAGAGATTTCACCGTGCCTCCACAACCGCAAGGAAGCGTCCTCCAAGGCATATGCGCGATGGGAATGTACAGTTTTTCGATCCGGTTCGATTGACCGAACACCTTAATATTTCGAGGGCGGGGTAGGAATTACCTTCTCCGAAATACCCGAGTCAGCATTATGGGGTACAACGCCTGATCATATCGTTGCTACAAGCATCATGAAGGTTCGGCATCCGTATGCGGCACAATGCACGGCAGTCAACAGGGAAATCATGGCAAAAGTCTTTCCCCAGTTGTTGCCAAAACCCGTGCAGGAAGTTCCCAAGGAAAAGGCAGTCGAAAAACAGCCTGCTCCTGAAGTCACTCCAACACCCGTTGAAGCATCAGAAAAAACTGTCGTTGATGAAAAGGTCACGCTGGTTTTCGTGAAGCGTAAAAACGAGTTGGTAGCCCTGTGTCGGGGAGCACTCCTCCAGAAACTGGAAAGAGGATCAATCGTACTAATCCCCGGCAAATTCTACAGTTGTTCGGTATTTTCTGAGGAGGGAAAGCTGACGCTGAAACTCAACAAGGAGATCCTGCCGGGAGAGAAAGACGAGAAGAAAGATTCTCATCGAATTGTCAAGAACGTGATTAAAAGCAAAATCGACCGAAGGCTTGAAGTTACGGAGGAGACTGCAGATTTGGCCTACGACCTGACTTCTTCATAGCAGTGCCGCCTCGATGATTGAAGAGTTCTTGAAAAAATAAAAGCCGGAGTGGAAACACCCCGGCCTTTTTGTATTTGTTTGTTCGGCTTATTCAGCCGCTCCGTAGGCGCCTCGGGCTGCCTTGAGTTTTTTCTTGAGTTCACTTCCATCCTCTTTCAGACTGACCGAGATCCTTCCGATTGCTCGGTAGAGGCCGTCCTGATCGAGGTGGAACGCACTCAGTATTTCGGGCAAGGAGATTTTCGGAAAGTCATCCCAGACCAGAAACACCACTGCGTCCTTTGCGAGCATCACTTCGGCCGCCGGGTCAGGAGCTTGCAAAAGATCCGCACCTAAGAAGACGCCGGTGACTGCCTTCCGTACACTGGCGATGCTCTGCGCCGTATTTCCTGAAGGAACAACTGTGAGAGCTTCCGCTTTTTTAGAAGTGACCGGTGGCTTAGGAGTACGGGGCGTAGGTTGGCGCGGAGGACTTGTGGGTCCCATCGCTCCGGCGCTACCGCTAGGCGGCACGGTGATCATGAGGGCCTCGGTTTTGATCTCTTCGATCAATGAAGACAAAGCTGTGTCGGTCTTCATCAACCCCTTCACCTTTTTGACCGCTTGATATACATAAGGGTCATATTTCTTTCCCACCGCTTCTCTCGAAGCCTTGAGTGATGCCCCAAGTTCTTCCTTGAGGGTGTACATCACCACTTTCTTGGCTATCGGATCGCCCTCGTCGCCCTTCAGCGCTCCGGGTGTGGTCTTGTAGTAGGCTGCGACCATCTCGAGCACTTTTTGAGTGATTCGAGGGTCTTGGGTGTCTGCTTTCACGTTGATTCCTCTCTTTTGTTAAGGTTTCTGGGTGTGTATCGAAATCTTTACCTCTGGCCACAATACTACATACTTTCAGCATCTTGTAAAGGGGAATAATAAAAAGGCCATCCGTTTTTGCGGATGGCCCTGTGTTCGATGCTTTCGCATCAAAGATTCTGCAATTCAACCACGAGGCGAACTTTCTCAAACTCTTGGGTATAACCCACCATCAGATCCACGTCCGACGGTTCTAAAGTCGGAGTCAGTCGTTCCATGGTCGTGACAAGAATCTGGCGCACTCGTTCCCGAGTGATGTCGTAGGTCTGTCCTAATGCCTCATATGTCGGAGTTTCCTTTGTAGGGTCCCCGTTAAAACGAAGCCGAAGGATTTCCTTGTGACGGTCCGGCACATCGAGTGCCTCGAGTTTGGCGTGGAGCCGTTGAACTTTTGCTTTGAACGGCGTGACCACCTCCTCGACAATGCTTTTCATCTCCTCAACCTGTTTAGGGAAAAGGGTCTTCTGGCATTGTTTGAGTTGAACGAGGTTTCCTCCGTAAGCATCCAAGCTGTACTGACCTCGTATGAGCGCTAGCTTTGCTTGGAGGTCGGCATCGGTTTTGACCTTCTCGATCACTTCGGAGTGGATATGTGAGACTCGGCCATAGTTGCTTATTCCGAATATCTCTGCCACTTCCTGACACTGGACTGCAAAGTCCGTGCGCAGAATGTACATGGCAAAGTTTCTTGCGGATTGAGCTCGGGCTACGGCAGGGTCGATGCTTCTCAGGAACTTTTGAAACAGACTCGCTTTCTCAACTTCAAATGCTTGGCTCGTGAAAGTAAGCACTTGATCGACGATAGGCGAGGCTGCTTTATTTGCCGACTCGGCAGCTCGTGCAACTTGTTCGGGATCGACTGGCTTTTCCGGTCGCAAACCGCACAAGGCGATGATTTTTTCGATGTCATCCTTGACGCTCGGGTCTCGTTCCATCGCGCTCACAAGCTGACGGTATCCGTACATGGTTACTGAGTGTTCCGAATAGTGCAGTAGCTGCCCAATTTTCGGAAACGATAACTCCAACTTTTCCCTCAGAATGTACGTGCAAACCCATCTTACCCAGACGACTTCCTTCGGCTTTGAATCGCCTAAGATAATCTCCGGTGTCACTCCGTAAGCCTCTCCGACAACCCGAATAATGTCTTCGGTGGCGAGAGTGCCAGGCGCAACTTTTTCCAAGTTTGCCTGAGGCCGTCTCGTTATTGTCACAGAGTCCGCTGGTACCAATTCTCCGTCATTCCCACCTGAATCATGAAATACAGATGAAACTTGATTCAGTACCATTGCCTCGGTTAAAGGCGAGAGGTCAGCTTCGTTACCCACGATGTTTTCAAGATCGTGAACACGTGTGATTGCCGCGACGAGCTTCTCGTCGTTCATGGATACTCCAAACTCGGCGAGTTTTTTCCAGACTTTGGCATTCATCTGCCCAATTCGTTCTCTGGTGACTCCAAAGCCCGAAGTTTCAGCAATTGACTCCAAAGTTGCTCCTTCAGGATGACCGTCAAGTCCGTAATACATGCTGAAGGCGGTCTTTGCTTTTTCTGATATCGGCAACGCTTTGATTGTCGCCAGAAGAGTGCGAATTGTTAGAGACGCTCTTTCCAAGTCCTCTTTTGCTTCGAGGGCTGTAACGGCAGAAGGGAACCAGTTGTCTATAATGTGATCGCCGATGGTGACATCGCTGTCTTTCGACGACGCACTATAAGCCAACTCTTCTAGAGACACGACTGGAACTTTGAGTTGATGGAGAATCTTCTTCA
>Ga0209542_10006663_pt1 | contig 22369 bp, 18 predicted proteins | sample RifCSPhighO2_01_FD_184028 | JGI IMG/M metagenome (GOLD analysis project Ga0209542, IMG submission 184028) | Soil microbial communities from Rifle, Colorado - Rifle CSP2_plank highO2_0.1 (SPAdes) (version 2) | ecosystem: Environmental > Terrestrial > Deep subsurface > Rock core/Sediment ... | reverse complement strand
GCAACCAGCCCCGCCATTATGAAATGTTTTCCGGCAATTCGTTTCTTGAACAATAAATAAAAAGCGCTGGCAAAAATACCGAGGTAGCTTAATAACCCAAACAGACCCTGCATCACTAAAACATCAAAAATTTTATTGTGAGCGCGGTCAAGCCAAGTTTCGCCGTAAATAGCATAACCCGGTTCGTAATGTTTTTCATAGGCGACCAAATAATTGTCCGGTCCCCAGCCGAACCAGGGCTTTTCTTTAAACGCGTTCCAGCTTAACCGCCAAGTGATTATGCGAGTTTGGGTGGAATTATCATTAGCGTCAAAAGCGGCGGTTTTAGCTAAACGGTCAAAGCCGGGGATTTTTTGCCAAACCGGTTGATGCCTGGTTGCCCAAAAAACCCAGCCAAAACCTATAATAAATATCAAAAAACAGACGGAGAGTTTACGCAACCATCCTTTTCTTTTTAAAGAAAAATAAAAAAGTAAAATGATTAATCCTGTCCCCAGTCCCAAGATGGCCCCCCGGGTGCCGGTGAGAAAAATCGTTATCATTGAAAGCATAATTATCAATAAAGAAAAACAGCGCCAAAAAATTTTACGAACGACGGCGAACGCGGATTTTAACGGATTAATACGAATTGCCTTGTCGGCGTTAATCCGTTTTTCGTCCGTATGCCGCGTTTTTTCCGAAAACACAACGACGGCGAACATCATCAAAAAAAACAGGTGAACCGCCAAAAAAGACGGATTGCCAATAAAAGAGCCGGGCCGAGGATCTATGAATTTCAAGGCAAATGGGAAATTATAAATTTTAAACGGGTGTTGAAGAAACGCGTAAAAAATCAAAATCAGTCCCACTGCCAAATGAATCTTAAAGAAGTTAAACCAGTCCTTTTTCTCAAAAATAAAGAGTCCCATAACTAAAAGAGCGAAATAATGAAACATTCCAAAAAGGCCTTCGCCCCGGTCTATGGTCCCCCAGAAAGCGCGATAGGGATTAACGGCAAAAATCGCGCTGATAATCAAAGAGAGAATAAATAAAACTACGAAAATAAATAAAGGATTCCGGACTAACAATTTCCAATTTTTAATTTTTAATTTCCAATTAAACAGTAAATAAATTAAAAACAAAATCAGGGCAATTTCAATAACGCTCCGAAAAAAAACCACTTTGCCGAAAATATAAGGGAAAATGGTAGACCAGGCTATAATCAGCGGAGTGAGAGCAGTGGCGAAAAGAAGAAATTTGATAATATTTTTTAATATAAATTGAGATTGCCCCATATTCCAAATTATATCTCATTCATTAGCAAAACCAAAAGAGCCCTTTCGGGCTCTTTTGGTTTTTCACACAACTAAGTCCTCAAGGATGACTTAGTTGCTGATGGTGATGATGGAAGACGGTAAGTTTTTGACGAACATACCGTTGTTCCAGTCAGCAGTGCTTTCGGTGTGCGAGACGTTGGAGTAATCAGACCAGACGAATGAAGGAGACGCGTCAGTCGCGTTACCCAAACCGCTTCTGATCCCAGAGACCGTTCCCGAACCGACAACAGCGACTTCGCCACGGTGAATCTGGGCGACTACTGAAGCCGCGCCAACCGTGCTTGAAATATCGCTAAAGGTTAATTGCAACTGGTAGTTCTTGGTTTGCCCAGCCGCAATAACCTGTTCGGAGTTAAGAAGCACAGAAACATAACCCGTATTGCCGCCGGTGATGGTCGTCTGTTCTCCGGTCACAGCGCTTGCGGAGCTGAAGCCGCTAGCGATGTTGAGGTTGGTAGCGGTAGTCACATCCCGCAGTATCAACGCTGAACCAGTTGAGGCCGGGACAGCATTAACAGCCGTCATCGTAGCCGCGGTCATAGAGATTTTGAACTGAATCTGCTTCCAAGCGACTTGTTCCTGACTGTTAGCCGTGATAGCAAAAGTCAAGACCGGAATCTGCCCGACAGTCAGCTTGGTGCTGGCCGCGGACGGTTGAGCAATAGTCGGATTGGTCTTATAAACCAACTTCTGATTGCCAGTCGCCGCTGTAATTGTTGTGTCTTTGGCGCTTGAGCCCTGGGCTTCAAAACCCGCGGCCATCACGCTTGCGTAGACATTGGCGCCGGTATCCGCGCCTCCGGAAATGGTGTTCAAAACACCCTTAACCGTTAGAACTTTACTGCCGTTCTTCGTAACTTTCCAACCAAGGTCCTGAATATAGACCGTGCCGGCGTTGTCTCCGGAAGCGGTTACCGTGTAACCAGCTGTCGCTCCAATCTGGGTTGAACCCTCATAGAGCTTGATTGTCGGAGCTTCATCAGCCGAAGCCGTAGAAGTAGCGGTAGCGCTGTTGGTTTCAACAACCAAAAGCTGTAATTTATTAACGGTCATTTCCTCATTGGTGGAAGTGAATCGGAACTTAGCCAAAACGCTTTCCGTGCCCGCGACCACAATACCGGCTTCGGATTCTGTGTCATCAGCCGCGATAGCGACCGACACATTACCGGCCGTGGTGATCGTGTGGGAAACGGTCGGGCCAGAGTTGGCGGCAGAACCAGTTATCGTGGCGCTGTTGCCATCTTTGTCGTAAACCGTGAGGTAGGTGCTGTTCGCTCCGGCAATATAGAAGTAGTAAACATCGGTGTCGGTGGCGTTGGCGGAGATATTACCTCTCAAAGTCAAAACTTTGGTCGCCCCCTTAACGACAGTCAAGTTCAGGTTGTCAAAAGTGACGGTGAGGTCGGTATCAAGCGATTTGAGGCTGGAAACCAACGTAGCGCCGTCGTACAAACCCAAGCTCTGGACTTCGCCGGTGGTTATGGTTAAGACGCTAGAAGTCGCGGTGACTTTGATAGAGCTTATCTTGATGTCATCGGAAATCGCCCGGAAGCTGAAGCCAGTTAAGTCAACTCCGTTAACTCCCTGGACATAGGTCTGGGAAGTCGGAGAAGCGGCCAACTGAACATCAAGAGTCGGAGCTTTGGCAGTCTGGACATTGCCAACGATTATGCTGTTCGGAACAATGACGCTGGTAGCAACATAAGTGTTGTTATCCAGATTCTTAATGTCATTGGACTCAAAGGCCAATAATCTAATGGTAATGGTGCCATCAGCCGTGTTAGTGGAATCAACATCAGCCGTCGCTTTAAATCTCCGAGATACACCGGCCGTAAGGTTGATAATATCGGTAAAGGTCTTGCTTGAAGAACCGGTGGCGATGTTTTGAGCGCTGGTGATGACGGCATTGTTCGCCGTATCCCAAATCTTAAAGTCGTTGTAAAGAGCGATAGTGCCGGTGGTTGACGCGTTGAATCTCAAGTTGCGGATTTCAACATTGTTCTTGGAAACCAAAGTGAAATCATAGAGCACCGCGTCTTGAGCGCGAATGGCGAGATCGCCGGCAACCGGGCCGTTTAAGGTGATAGTAAGATCACCTCCCGCGATTGTCAGAGTGTCGCCGTCGCTGGTCGCGTCTAAACCAGAGATGTCAACAGTAACCGCGTAGCCATAGGTTTTACCGGTGGCGATGATGTCGGCTTTGCTGTCAAAGTAGAAAACAACCGTATCGCTGGTGCGAGTGGAACCGGCGATATCCGCAAAAAGCTGGAAGGTTCTTTCCTGTCCTTTTTCCAAAAGGAACGGGGTGGTCAACACCAAAGTCGCCAAATCTTTTGCTCCAATCACCGAAGCGGTGGCGACAGTGTTGCCGCTTTGCTTCAAAACGAGATTGGTAAGATTGGAATTGGTAATTGAACCGCCTTCGGTCAATGATACCCGGCTAATAGTGATGTCTTCGGTGGAATTAGCCGCTAATTTGAATTCAGCCACTAAAGATGCGGCCTGGCCAACTTTGGGGTTGGACGGAGCCACGCCTGAAGTAGCGGTTACGGTGCCAACTGCCGCGCTGCCGATAGTAAACACATTGCTTGTCAAAGTGCCAGTCGGCGTAGGATCGCCAGCCGCTGATACTAGGGTGAAGTAATGATAAGCGCCGGCGGTGGCAACGGAGCTGGTCGCGATATCGGCCACCAAGCTCAAAGTTTTTGTTCCATCAATGGCCAAAGCCAAATTGAGGAAAGAAATTTCGTGAGTGGTGGAATTAAGACTGCGACCGCTGGTCAAACGAGCCGCTCCATCATAAAGATAGAGACCGCTTGAAACAAAATCGGTTGTGGCGCCAAGTCCGTTTCTCTTAAAAGAAAGAGACGACAAGGTGCCTTTTCCGGAAACTGTAAATTTCAGGAAATTAGAACCAGTGACGCCGGAAGGAATAGTGGTAGCCGCCGGATTGTCAGACGCTAAAGCGAGAGCCAATCCTGAAGCTGACGTAGTTGTTCCTCCGGTGGTTGTGCCTCCAGTAGTCGTTCCTCCGGTAGTCGTGCCTCCCAAAGAAGCAACGTAAGCTCGGGTTTTAGGTCCAAAATATCCGGCCGCCGGGGAAACGCCCGCCGCCGCCTGATATTCGGCTAAAGCCGCTTTGGTCAAATTGCCAAAGAAGCTTGTCGCTCCAACCGCGGCCAAAGCCGCAGCCGCTGAACCTTTGTTCGCAGAAATCAAAAGATTCTGCAAGGCCTTGACATCATCTCCTTTTGAACCAAGGGTGAGGTCCTTAGTAAAGCTGAAAGACGATGTTTGCTGGCCTTGAGCCGAACCCAACTGGGTTTGCAATAATTGAATCTGGGCTAACAAAGCGTTAATCTGGGCCTGAAGTTCGTCAATAGTAGCCGCTTGAGCCATAGGGACAAGCATTGCCGCCCCTGAAAGCCAAACAGCCGTCGTTAACGAAACGCTAATAGAAATAATCTTTTTTGTAATACTCATTTTTAATTGAATTTTTAATCGACTTAAATTGTATTTTTAATTTTTTGTTGGAAGATTATTGCTTTTATTTATCGACCCGCCGCTAAACTTGTGAGGTAAATTCGCGGAATAAACAAGAGAATAATCCTAATATCTATTTTTTAAGTTTCACTTCCCATAAACAAAAATCTCGCTTTTTTCAAAGCGAGGCCGATAAAAACAATTGAAAGATTGCTAATTGAAAAATTTAAAGATTTTTTAATAATCTTTTCAACTCTTCAATGTTTCAATCTTGCAATCGTATTTTTTGTTCAGCCTCACTCTGAACTTTATAAAAATATTATATCAAATCCGCTATACCAAACCAGTGGATAACTATTTAGTATAACGAAAATATCAGCCGGAAGTTACGCTAGACTTGAGCTGATAATAAGTTCCGGGACCGCCTGTTCCAACTCGTTCAATTGTCCCCTCTTCGCAAAATTTTTGAAGGTCATAACGAAGCGTTCTTTCGCTGACACCGGGAAATGCGGCAATTAAATCTTTAATTCGGCAATTCTGAACTTGCCGCATTATATTCATAACTGCCGATTGTCTGGCTTCGCCAGATCTCTCGGAGGAAGACCCCATTGCCGAATTCTCTTTGTCTTTTTCCCCAGCCGTTGCCTCGTCTTGATTGGTTTCTATTGAAACGCTGGCTTTATTGTCTATTGCCATCGGTATAGCCAGCTTTGATTTAGATTCGGCATTTTGAGAAATAGAATCTTGGAAAAATTCTTCTAAATTTAATTCGGAGATTGCCGAATTATTTTTCTTTATTGCCGAATTAAAATTGCCGATTTCTCTAAGCAAAACCTGGGACTGGATATATCCTATTTTCCCTATCCCCTGGCTGAAAAGTATTAAAACCTCCAAATGCGAAAGCGAACTGCTCAAGGAAGAATTGTCGTTAATAGAACTGGCCCCCAAAAGGTCAAGACCGGCGTTTTCCAAACGAGTTCTTAAATCGGTATTTTGAATGCCATCGCCCAACCGAAAAACGGCGTAACAAATTTCATAGGCCTTTTTGGTAAAATTGGACAACATTGGGTTTAAGTATCTATACTCGGCGGTCAAATGTCAAGATTGACAATGTTTTTAAAGTTGCTAAAATTTTTCACATAACAAGGTCGTTAAAATTTATTAAAACTATTATGAATTTCAAACCACTTTCAAATCATATTTTCATTGAACCGCTGGCGGAAGAACAAAAAACCCCATCAGGCATTGTTCTGCCGGACACCGCGGAAAAAGAAAAACCCATTAAAGGAAAAGTAATCGCCGTCGGTCCCGGAAAATTAAATGAAAAAGGCGAATGTTTGCCAATGGCGGTAAAAGTCGGCGATCTGGTCCTGTTCAAAAAATACGGCCCCGACGAAATTGAAATTAATAACAAAAAATATCTGGTCGGAGAAGAAGAAGACATTCTTGCTATTCTTGGATAGCAAGAATAATTAAGAATTAAGAATGCAAAATGCAGAATTTAAGAGTAATTATTAAAAGTCGTTAATTCTGAATTCTTAATTTTAAATTTTTAATTAGCGAGGATTACTATGGCTAAACAAATTTTATTTAACGAAAAAGCAAGAGCCAAACTAAAGGCCGGCGTGGACAAAATGGCTAACGCCGTAAAAATAACCCTTGGCCCGCGGGGCCGGGCCGTGGTTTTAGACAAGGGCTATGGCGCGCCCACTATTACTTTGGACGGCGTGACAATCGCCAAAGAAATTGAACTGCCGGACAGAGTTGAAAATATCGGAGCCGAACTGATTAAGGAAGTAGCTTCCAAAACCAACGATGTCGCCGGAGACGGAACCACCACCGCCACTCTTTTGGCCCAGTCTTTCATCAATGAAGGTCTGAAAAACGTTACTTCCGGCGTAGACCCCATTGCCATGCGCCGAGGAATAGAAAAGGCCTACGAAGAAGTTTTGTCGTCCCTCAAAAATATTTCCCAAAAAATAACCAGCCAAGAAGAAATCGCCCAGGTGGCGACTATTTCCGCCCGCGATGAAGAAATAGGCAAATTAATCGCCGACGTCATTAGTCAAGTAGGCAAAGACGGCGTGGTCACCGTTGAAGAATCCCAAGCTCTCGGACTTTCCAAAGAATTAGTGGAAGGTTTGCAATTTGACCGCGGTTATATTTCTCCTTATATGGTTACCAATCCGGAACGGATGGAAACGGTTTTAGAAAATCCTTATATTTTGGTAACCGACCAGAAAATTTCAGCCATAAGCGCCCTTCTGCCGCTTTTGGAAAAACTGATCCAGGCCGGCAAAAAAGATTTGATGATTATCGCCGATGAAATTGACGGCGAAGCCCTGGCTACTTTGGTTGTCAATAAAATTCGGGGCATTTTTAACATCTTGGGCGTGAAAGCGCCGGGTTTTGGCGACCGAAGAAAGGAAATGCTTCAGGATATCGCCACGGTAACCGGCGCCGAATTTATTTCCGAAGAAGTCGGCCGAAAATTGGAAAACACCGACTTAATCGCTTTGGGCCAGGCCCATCGGGTAGTGGCCAATAAAGATAATACGACAATTGTCGGCGGCAAAGGAGAAAAAACAGAAATTGATAAAAGAATCGCCCAACTTAAAGTTCAGATTCAAAAAACCGATTCCGAATTTGACCGCGAACACCTTCAAGAAAGGTTAGGCAAGCTTTCCGGCGGTGTCGCCGTTGTCAAAGTCGGAGCGGCTACCGAAGTGGCGCAAAAAGAAAAACAGCACCGAATTGAAGACGCGGTGGCCGCCACCAAAGCCGCTATTGACGAGGGAATCGTCCCCGGCGGCGGCGTGGCCTTGGTCAGAACCGCCAAAGCGGTAGAAGCGCTGATAGATAAATACGACAAAGGCCAATTAGCGGAAATTGTCGGCGCCAAAATAATTCTGGAAGGCCTTTACGCTCCCCTCAAGCAGATTGCCGAAAATGCCGGCTACAACGGCGCGGTTGTTCTGAATAAGGTGAAGGAAGGAAAAGACGATTTTGGTTTTAACGCCGCTACCGGCCAATTTGAAAATCTTTTGAAATCCGGCGTCATTGACCCGGCTAAAGTTACCCGGCTGGCGCTTCAAAACGCCGTTTCGGTCGCTTCCCTGCTCCTGATTACCGAAGCCGTCGTGGCGGAATTGCCGGAGGAAAAGAAAGATAAAATGCCGGGCCGGCCGCCGATGGGAATGGGAGAAGATTACTAACAATTAGTAATTAGCCACTAGTAAATAATAAATAATATGACACCCCTCGCCATTAATCTTATTATTTCAACGGTTCTGGTTTTATTCGTAATTTCCATCTATAACCGACTGGTTCAGCTCCGCGTTAGAGCCAAAGAAGCTCTGTCGGACATTGACGTCCAACTCAAGCGCCGCTACGATTTAATTCCTAATTTGGTGGAAACGGTCGCGGGATACCTGAAACACGAACGAACGGTTTTGGAAAACGTTACTCAAGCCCGAGCTCTGGTGGCTGGCGCCGCCGGCAATCCGTTAGAACGGAACAACGCCGAAGCTACTCTTTCCAACACCCTGAAAACCCTTTTCGCGGTGGCTGAAAATTATCCGGATTTAAAAGCCAACGCCAATTTTCTTGATTTACAAAGAGAACTGGCCGATACCGAAAATAAAATCCAGGCGGCCCGCCGATTCTACAACGGCAATGTCAGGGATTTGAATACGGCGGTTGAAACTTTTCCTTCAAATATCCTCGCCGGTATGTTCAAATTCTCAAAAATGGAATTCTTCCAACTGGAAGAAGGGGAAGCGAGAGAGCCGGTCAAAGTCAGCTTTTAGCTAACAGCTTATAGTTTTTATTATGAGTGGAATAGAAAAAATAAAAGACAAAGAACTTCATCGCATCGCCATTACAGCTATTATTTACAATAATGAGAACAAGTATCTGATTACTCGCCGGAGTTTAAGCAAAAAAGCTTTTCCGGGGAAATGGACTGTGCCCGGCGGCGGGCTTGAGACCGATGATTACGTTAATACTCCGCCGACTCATAAAGGCGATCAGTGGTATAATGCGGTGGAAACCGCTTTAAAAAGAGAAGTTAAAGAAGAAGTCAATCTTGAAATCGGCAAACCGCAATATCTTTTGGATTTGACTTTCATCCGACCGGACGGAATCCCCGTTTTGGTTTTAAGTTATTATTGTCCGCTAATTTCCGGCGAAGTGAAGTTGGATGAGGACAGCATTGATTACAAATGGGTGACGGCCAAAGAAGCCGAAAACTACGATTTGATAGACGGAATTTTGGAGGAAATAAAAATGCTGGATGAGATATTGAAAAAAATAAAAACATGAAATCTAAAGCGCCGAGCATTAATAAAATTTTTCCGGATTTAAAAAATAAGAAGCGTAAATTTTTGTCATTATCGGAATTGCGCGAATAAAAAATGTCCCTCTACACTCAACAATCAAAAAATATCCGCAAGACATGGCTTTTGATGAGTGTTTTTTTGATTGTCGTCGTCGGGATTGGCTGGGTGTTTTCACAAGTTTACGGCGACTCGTCTTTTGTCGTTGTCGCCGTTGCATTCAGCTTGTTTATGAATTTCTTCAGTTACTGGTTTTCGGATAAAATCGTCTTGGCGATGTCCGGCGCGCGGCCGATAAAGAAAGAGGAGGATTTGGAGCTTTACAGAATTGTGGAAAATCTTTGCATTGCGGCCGGGCTCAAGGCGCCGAAAATATATATGATAAATGACCCCTCGCCCAACGCTTTTGCTACCGGCCGGAATCAAGAACATGCGGCCGTGGCCGTAACTTCCGGCTTGAGGCAGATGCTGAACAAAAATGAATTGGAAGGAGTCGTCGCTCACGAACTTTCTCATATCGGCAACAAAGACATTCTTATTTCCACAATTATTGTGATTCTTGTCGGCTTTGTGGCGCTTCTGTCCGACTTTTTTTTAAGAGCCCGGTTTTTTAGAAGTAGAAGAGATAACCGGGAAGGCGGAGGGCAAGCGCAGACAATAATGATGCTTGTTGGAATTATTTTGGCGATTTTGACTCCGATTGTTGCCAAATTAATACAACTGGCTATTTCCCGAAAAAGGGAATTCCTGGCCGACGCTTCCGGCGCTCTTTTGACCCGTTATCCCGAAGGCCTGGCTAGGGCCTTGGAAAAAATTTCAGCCGACCCTACGCCAATGCAAACAGCCAACAATGCCACTTCTCATCTCTGGATTGACAATCCTTTCAAAGGCAAAAACCGCGCTTCCTGGTTTGGCAAATTATTCACGACTCATCCGCCGGTGGAGGAACGAATCAAAGCCCTGCGGGATATGAGTATTTAAAATTACCGTAATTGCGGTAATTGCGGTAATTGATAGAATATAAGAATGGGGAAAGAGACTGTTTTTGAACTCAAAAAACGAACAAAAGAATTAGAAAAATTAGTAAAACTGCAAGAAATAGAAATTCGGGAACTTTCGGCTTTATCCGAAAGAGACATCCTGACCGAACTTTATAATAGACGAGGTTTCATCCGAGAAGCGGAAAAATTCTTAAAAGAGGTGAAAGCCTTGAGAAGTATTCCCGAAAAACGCAAAATTTCTTTTAAAGATTTTTCGGTGGTCTTTATTGACCTTGATAATCTAAAAATCATCAATAACGAATACGGCCATAAAGCCGGAGACAAAGCCCTGAAAATGGCCGCCGAAATCTTCAGAAATTCGGTCCGGGATATAGACATCGTAGCCCGTTGGGGAGGCGACGAATTCGTTATCGGCCTGGCCGGAACCGACGAGAAAACCGCTTTTGCCATTGCCGAAGAATTGAAAGCCAAATTAAAAACGCTGAAAATAAAAAGTCAAAGGATGAGCGCCAGTTTCGGAATCGTCAGTTATCATCATAAAAACAAATCCCCTCGCCTCGCGACCGGTTATTCAAAAAAACACAAAGCCAAAGAAAAGGTCTTGAATCAGCTTTATCAATTGATAGAAAAAGCCGATATGACCATGTACGAAGCCAAAAAAGAAAAAGACAAGGATTCAATAGTGGTTTATAACGATAAAACCGATATTTGATTGCCTTGCCATCGGTGATAGAATCTCTGGAGAGGAGGGTTCGCATAGCGGTCTATTGCGTTCGCTTGGAAAGCGAATATACCGAAAGGTATCACAGGTTCAAATCCTGTACCCTCCGCCAGTTGGGGAAATATATGCTATAATGAAAATAGCGATGATTATCAAATATAATTAATTCATAAATATGAATTCCCCAAGATTTGTTTGGGACGACAACTATAGCGTTGAAGTCGCGGAAATTGATGAACAGCATAAGCATTACTTTGAAATCACCAATAGTATTTATGATTTATTGAGCGAAAGCCCCATTTCAGCCGATGGCTTAACAGTGAAGATAACCGAATTGGGCAATTACGCTTTTTACCACCTGTCCACCGAAGAAAAATACTTCAAGCAATTCAATTACGAAGACGCGGAGTCCCACATCCAAGAACATAATGATTTCCGGCAAAAAATAACCGACTATATCAATCAGGCAAGAAATCCGGACACCGAAACGGAAAATCTGGCTAATGAAGTCGCCAGCTTTGCCAAAGACTGGCTGTCCAGGCATATCCCCCAATTTGATAAAAAATACATCAAGTGCTTCCACGAACACGATTTGAGATAGATAATAGGGTAAAAACGTTCTCTAGGGCCTAAATACACCAGCAATTACCTATCTTTTCGCCATATTGACAAAACGGAATAATGCGTGTTAGAATACGTTAATCCCTTAACGGGGATTTTTGTTTAATGATTAAAAATATGAATAAACAATATCGGCTATCCGCCTTTTTGGTCTTTTTTAATTTAACGCCCAGCTTAATTTTCCCCGGTTTAATGACGGGGGGGGCGATTAGGGAAAATAAAGCCAAAACCGATTACTTGGCGGAGGCTCCGGCGCGCTTTAATTACCAAGTTAACGCTTCGGCTGTCCTTAGGTCTTCGTATCCATCAGAAATGGGCCTTCAGAACAAATACCTGTTAGAAGAAACGAATATTGGGCAGGACAGAAGCGTTAACCCGGAAACCGACTTAATAACAATAACCGCCTATTCCAGCACGCCCGACCAAACCGATTCTACGCCCTTTATCACCGCTTCCGGCTCTTATGTTGAAGACGGCATCGTGGCCGCCAACTTCCTGGCCTTTGATACCAAAATCAGACTGCCGGAGCTTTACGGAGAAAAGATTTTCACGGTCAAAGACCGAATGGCCAAGAAAAACAGCCACAAGATTGACATTTGGTTCCCGGCCCGGGCGGAAGCCGAACAATTCGGCGTCAAAAAAACCAGGGTAGAAATCATAGGAAGCTAAAAAAAGGCGTTTTTTAAGGCTTGATTGCATTGACAACCGCCCAACTCGGATATTTTCTCAATCATCTTAAAAATAACTTTTTTGACTTTTTCGTTGTTTTCATTAAACACCCGGACTACTTCTTCCACGGTGACCGGCTTAATATCGCGCGTTCCTTCCAAGCCAGCGTCAAAATCGGTAATCAAAGCGATATTAACGTAGCAAATTTCCGCTTCCCGGGCTAAAATCGCTTCCGGATATTGGGTCATATTGATGACTTCCCAGCCGTGAGAAGAAAACCATCTTGATTCGGCGGTGGTGGAAAAACGAGGACCGTTGATAACAACCACCGCGCCTTTATCATGAGTCGTTATTTCCAGCCCTCGGCAGGAATCAATCGCTAATTTTCTTAATTCCGGACAATAAGGATGGGCGCCGGAAATATGAGCCACTTTCGGCCCGTCAAAAAATGTGTCTTCCCGACCCCAAGTTCTGTCTATAAATTGGTCGCAGACGACAAAATCCCCCGGTTTGATGCCCGGCTGAAGACTGCCGGCGGCCGAAGGGCCGATGATTCTTTCCACGCCTAATTCTTTAAAAGCCCTGATATTGGCTCGGTAAGGAATTTTGTGCGGCGGATATTGATGTTTTTCGCCGTGCCGGGGCAAAAAAGCGATTTTTTTTCCGGCGTATTCCCCTATCGTGATTTTAGCGGAGGGTTTGCCGTAAGGAGTGTTTATTTCTATTTCCTCGGCTTTTTCCAACAAGCTATAAAATCCCGACCCGCCGAAAACTCCTATTTTTATTTTCTCCATTTTCGTATCAATTTCATCTTAAATTCTATTTTACTATTGTAAAAGCACGATCGTGGAATCACAATAGTAATCTTGAATTGTAATTAATAATAAAAAAATCAGCTAAAAAAATATTTTAGCAGCAAATTAAAGAAAAAGCATTGTATTTCGCTAATTTTTCTTTGCCTTTCAGAAAAGTTAAATCAATCAAAAAGCCGAGGCCGATAATATTTCCGCCAAGCATTTCCACTAAATCAGCGGCGGCTTTGGCCGTGCCGCCGGTAGCCAAAACATCGTCAATAATGACCACTTTTTCTTTCGGCTTGACAGCGTCTTTGTGCATTTCAATGGCATTCTTCCCGTATTCCAATTCGTATTCGCGGATAATGGTTTCGTGGGGCAATTTTCCTTTTTTCCGGACAATGGCCACGCCGGCTCCCAGTTTGTAAGCCACCGCCGAAGCCAATAAAAATCCCCGGGCATCTATGCCCACCACTTTTTCAACGCCTTTATCGCTGAAAAATTCAGCCAGTTTATCAATGGCAAATTTAAAACTTTCGGCATCTTCCAAAAGCGGAGTGATGTCTTTGAAATTAATCCCTTTTTGCGGCCAATCGGGAATTTCCCGAATTTTTGATTTTAAATCGACGATGTTCATAACCTTAACGAGATAATAAATAATTTTAACATATTTTTCAACCCAAGTTGATTTATATCGGCCTAAAAGCTAAAATTGAGTTAAAATGCTTACTCCTCTTGAAGAAATTAAAGCAAAAATAGACATCGTTGACTTTATCCGGTCTTATATTCCGGTTCACCCGGCCGGCAAAAATTTTAAAGCCCTTTGCCCCTTTCACCAGGAAAAAACCCCTTCGTTTATTATTTCGCCGGAACGCCAAATCTGGCATTGTTTCGGTTCTTGCGGCGAAGGCGGCGATATCATCAAATTTTTGATGAAATATGAAAATCTGGAATTTTACGAAGCCCTGCGGGTTTTGGCCGAAAAAGCCGGCATAGAATTAAAACGCCTTAATCTCCAAGACCAAAAAGAATTCAATGTCCTTTATGAAATCAACGAAAAAGCCAAAATTTTTTTTAAAGAACAACTGGTTAAATTCCCGGCGGCGCCGGATTATTTAAAAAAACGCGCTCTTTTACAAAGCACCATTGAAGAATTTGAGATCGGGTTCGCGCCGGCTGGCGGCGAAAATCTGGTTTTATATCTGATAAATCTCGGTTATAATATCAATGACATTGCCAAAGCCGGTTTGGCTATTAAAACCGAAAAGGGGAAATATCTGGACAGATTTTACAACCGGATAATGTTTCCCATTTATAATAATTTCGGCAAAACCATTGGTTTTACCGGCCGGATTCTGCCTAATTTTGAAAACTCGGAAATAGGCAAATACGTCAACAGTCCGGAAACGCCGCTCTTTAATAAATCCCGGGTCCTTTACGGATTTCACAAAACCAAATCGGAAATCGGCCATTCCAAAACCGCTTTTCTGGTTGAGGGGCAAATGGATTTTTTGATGGCTTGGCAATCGGGCATTAAAAACGCGGTCGCCGCTTCCGGAACCGCTTTGGGCCAAGACCAGCTAAAAAATTTAAAAAGATTGGCCGACAACCTGATTGTCAGTTTTGACAAAGACGAGGCCGGCGTTAAAGCGCTGGAGCGCGGTCTTGATCTCTTTAACGATTTTGATTTTAACGTCAAAGCGCTTGATTTAAACGGATACAAAGACCCGGCGGAGGCAGTGAAGGAAGATCCCGATTATCTCAAAGCCGCCCTGAAGCGAACCCAGCCGGCTTTTGTCTGCCTTTTTGATTTCTACCTGAACAACAACCTTGATTGGCCGGCCAAAAAACACAATGTCCGTCATCTGCTTGCTCGCATTAAAACCATCAAAAGCGCCATTGAACAATCCCATTGGCTGAAGGAGCTTTCGTTGAAATCCGGAATTGAAGAAAAAATTCTGGCCCACGAACTAAATACCGTTAAAACCAAAACCAATGTTTCAACCGGCGCCGAAGAAACGGAAAGCAAAGAAATAATCAAACCCTCGCGACTGGATTTACTTTGCCAAAAACTTTTATCGTTGGTTTTGTCCAAACCGGAATTTCTTCAAGTAATTGCCCAGAGCCGCGATTATTTTCCAACCAACTGGCAAAAAATTTTAGACGACCCCGCCCTGCTGCTGAAAAACGGAAAACAAAATGAAATAGTTTCTTTTTTAGACCTCCACTCCACTTATGAATTTTCCGATTTTGACGATTTAGCGTTAAAAAAAGAACTTCAGGAATTAATCAAGCAATTGAAAATTGAATCCCGCAAAAACCAAGGTCGCCAGTTGCAAGAAGAAATAAAATCGGCCCATAAAAATAATGACAAAAATTCCCTAGACGACCTTTTGAAAAAATTTCAAACCAACTCCCAAGAAATTAATAATTTAAAAAACAGCAAATGACCCTTCGGTAATTTCAGGGTCATGATAAATTTATCAAACTATGAAAAAAACAAAAAAAATCAAAAAAACAGCTCTCCGGAATATCTCCCGCGGGAAAATAAAAAAAGCGAAGGCCGGAAAACCAAAACCGCGCCGCCTTATTTACCGGCAGACAAACCATTCCAAGATCCAGCGTTTACCGGCTAAAACCGTTAACAAAGAATTTGAATTCAAAGGAAAAGAAAAACAAAAATTAGACCTTTTGATTAAAAGAGGCCATGGCAAAAAATACGTCACCGATTTAGAAATTCTTTACTTCTTTCCGAATATTGAAAACAACATTCCCCTTTTGGAAAAAATTTACGATATTTTAGAGAAGAACAAAATCGGAGTGATTGAAACCGAGCAATTGATTAAAGCGCCGGAAGAAGTCGTGGAAAAAAAATCTAAAAAAGCGAGCGCGGCTCCCCAGGATGTTTTGCCCGATGCCGTTCAAATGTATCTTAAAGAAATCGGCAAAACACCCCTCCTGACCAAGCAAGAAGAAGTAGACCTGGCCAAAAGAAAAGAGAAGAAAGACGATAAGGCCAGACAACAATTGATGAAAGCCAACCTCCGCTTAGTCGTTTCCATCGCCAAAAGATACGTCCACCGCAGTCCCAACTTGGGCATTTTAGACCTCATTCAGGAAGGCAATATCGGGCTTTCGCGGGCGGTTGATAAATTTGATTATCGCCGAGGTTTTAAATTTTCAACCTATGCCACCTGGTGGATCCGTCAGGCCATCACCAGGGCTCTGGCCGACCAGTCGCGAACCATTCGCATCCCGGTTCATATGGTAGAAACTATTTCCAAATACACCCAGACCAAACGGAAATTAACCCAGGAGTTGGGACGGTTGCCATTAGCCGAAGAAATCGCCAATGAAATGGGCAGCGACGTCAGCAAAATAAATTATATTCAAAAAATTTCCCAAGATGTCATTTCTTTGGAAAATCCCATTGACGAAAGCGAAAGCGAAGGAATCACTTTGTCCGATTTCATCAAAGACGACCAAAGCCTCACCCCCGAACAATTAGCCAACCAAACTCTTTTAAGAAATCAGCTTAGAGAAATCATCAACGACCTGTCGCCGAGAGAACAGAAAATTTTAAGCATGCGTTTCGGCTTTGAAGATAACGTTACCCACACCCTTGAAGAGGTGGGCAAAGAATTCGGGGTCACCCGAGAACGCATTCGGCAAATTGAAGCCAAGGCCCTGGAAAGAATCAGGCAACACCGCAAAATTGGAAAACTGGAAGGATACTAAATAAGGATACTAAATAACAAATTTTAAATTTTCAATTGAAGTGTTTGAAAATTTATTGAAAATTGATAATTGAAAATTAAAAATTAGCACTTATTGGTAGAATATGACTAGTAAAAAAATCAGGGAATTATTCTTAGACTTCTTTAAACAAAGAGGGCACGCTATAGTTCCCTCTTCTTCTTTGATTTCCGACGACCCTTCGGTGCTTTTTACCACGGCCGGCATGCAGCAGTTTAAGCCGTATTATCTCGGCGAAAAATCGCCTTACGGAAAAAACGTTGTTTCTATCCAAAAATGTTTCCGTACTTCCGACATTGACGCCGTAGGAGACGAATCACATCTTACTTTTTTTGAAATGCTGGGAAATTTTTCTTTCGGCGGCTATTTTAAAGAAAAAGCGATTGAGTATGCTTACGAATTCCTCGCCAAAAAACTGAAATTGAAAATCGGATATGTGAGCGTTTTTGACGGGGATAAAGAAAACAATATTCCGCCGGACGAAGAATCGGAAAAAATATGGGAAAAAATAGACGGCGATATTGAAATAAGGAAAGCGGGCAAAAAAGACAATTTCTGGGGACCAACCGGAGAGGAAGGCCCTTGCGGCCCGACCACGGAAATCTATATTAATGGCGTTGAAATTTGGAATATCGTATTTAACGAATATTGCAAAGATAAAGAAGGAAAATTCACGAAATTAAAAACGCCGGGCGTGGACACCGGAATGGGCTTGGAACGGCTGGCGATGGCGGCCCAAAACAAACCGACTATTTTTGAAACGGATTTGTTTACGGATATGGCGGTAGATGAGTTAGGGCAACCATTAATCCCGGACGAGCTACCGTTTCGCGCAAAAAGAGTAACGCTTGACCATGCGCGCGGCATTGCTTTTTTGATTGCGGACGGCGTTTTCCCTTCAAATAAAGATGCCGGCTATGTTTTAAGACGATTGATGAGAAGAATTATAACTTATGAGCAAATCGCCAATAATCCAAGTTTTGATGTAAAGAAAATCTTTCACAGAGTAACCCAAAAATATGGCGAGTTTTATCCTGATTTGGATTTTGCCGACACTAGCCGCTTATTTGACGAAGAAGACGTAAAATTCACCGCCGCATTAAAGCAGGGATTAAAAGAGATGGATAAAGCGGAATTTATTGATGCAGATATCGCTTTTGATTTTTATCAAAGTTACGGTTTGCCCTATGAAATTATTAAAGAACTTGGCAAGGAAAAGGCAAAAAAATTGACGCGCGAGGATTTCGACGAAAAATTTAAAAAACACCAGGAAATTTCCCGGGCCGGGCTAGATAAAAAATTCGGCGGACACGGATTAAAAGAAGACGGCGAAATAACCGACGCGAGCGATGACGAAAAACAAAAATTAATCCGGCTTCACACCGCCACTCACCTGCTTCACCAAGCCCTCGCGGATTTATTCGGAAACGAAATAAAACAAATGGGTTCCGACATAAACCCGGAACGACTGCGTTTTGATTTTCCTTTTGGAAGAAAATTAACCGCGGGAGAAATCGTTGAATTGGAAACTATCGTCAATCAGAAAATCAAGGAAAATTTACCGATTAGATTTGAAGAAAAATCTAAAGAAGAAGCGGTTAGCGAAGGAGCCAAGGCCTTTTTTAGAGCCAAATACCCCGACCGGGTCAAGGTGTATTCCATCGGCCATTCAACGGATTCAGGGCAAGCTTACAGCAAAGAAATATGCAACGGCCCTCATGTCAAAAACACTGCCGAAATCGGCCGATTTAAAATCATCAAAGAAGAAGCGGTTAGCGCCGGTGTCAGGCGAATCAAGGCAGTGGTTGAAGAAAAACCAGACGAACTATCCTAAAATTATCTTTAAGGTTATACTGAAATAAACCCAACAATTAATTTCTAAACAGAAACTATGGCCGAAGTCAGAATTTCTTTTTTAAAACAAGAAATAGAGAAAGAGCTAAAATTAGACGAAGGATCTTCAATCGTTAAACTGGTTGACCTTTTATTAGAATACGCTTTCCTAAACCGAGCCTCGGATGTCCATATTGACCCCGAATCGACAAAGCTGGCCATGCGTCTTAGAATTGACGGCGTTCTTAGGGACGCGTTTGTTTTTCCCAAAGAACTCCAGCCGGAAATAATTTCCAGAATTAAAGTATTGTCCGGTTTGAGAACTGACGAACACCAAATGGCCCAAGACGGACGTTTCCGAGCAACCATTGTTGATGTCGGGTATGTAGATGTCAGGGTTTCCATCGTGCCAACCTATGACGGGGAAAATGCCATCCTGCGACTTTTAAGCGAACGAACCAAGATTGTTGCCATAGAAGATTTGGATTTAAACGAAAAAGATTTGTTCAGATTGCAAAAAGCCATTAGAAGGCCTTACGGCATGATTTTAGCTACCGGCCCCACGGGTTCAGGCAAGACCACCACGCTTTATACCGTTATCAGGGCTTTAAACACCAAAGAAGTTTCTATTCTTACCATTGAAGACCCGATAGAATACGCTATCGCCGGGATTGACCAAATCCAGGTAAACACCCGAACCGGGCTAACTTTCGCCAACGGTTTGCGGTCAATTTTACGCCAAGACCCGAATATCATCATGGTGGGAGAAATCCGAGACGAAGAAACTGCCGGAATTGCCGTCAATGCCGCCCTGACCGGCCACCTTTTGCTTTCCACCATTCACACCAACGACGCGGCCACCGCTTTCCCAAGATTGATAGACATGAAAATTGAGCCGTTCTTAATCACTTCTACGGTCAATATTGTTGTCGGTCAGCGATTGGTCAGAAGAATCTGCCCTGATTGTAAGATTGAAATGAAAATCACCCATACTGAATTTGAAAGCTTGTTCAGTTCGTTGACGCTTAATGTTTTAAAAAACAATAGAGAGTTTTTCAAAGGCAAGGGTTGCGATCAGTGTAATCAAAGCGGTTATTACGGCCGGCTGGGTATTTATGAGGTTCTAGAAATTGATGATAGTATTAGAGACGCGATCATGCAACGAAAAAATGCCAGCGTCATCAGAAGCATCGCCATCAAAAACGGCATGACCACCATGCTGGAAGACGGTTTCAAAAAAGCCATTGAAGGTAAAACCACCATTGAAGAAATATTAAGAGTTATTCATGAATAAACTGTCTTTAAATTTTTTTTCAAAAGTTTCTCTCCAGGACCAAATAATTTTTGCCAAGCACTTGGCGATAATGCTGCAAGCCGGCATGCCTATTTTGGACAGCTTAACCATGCTCAAAAAACAGCAAAAGAAATCCAAGCCGTTTTTTAAAATCTTGGAACAGCTGATTATTGACGTTGACAGCGGCCAATCACTGTCGTCCGGCTTAGACCGATTCCGCCAGATTTTCGGCAATCTTTTTATAAACGTCATTCGGGTAGGCGAAACCAGCGGCACTTTGCCGGAAAACTTAAACTATATAGTGGAAGAACTTCAAAAAAAGCAGTCTCTCAACCGCAAGATTAAAGGAGCCATGGTCTATCCGGTAATCATTTTGATAGCCGTTTTCGCCATAGTGGGAATTTTAATCTTCGTGGTTTTCCCCAAAATACTGCCTCTTTTCAATTCCCTCAAGGTTAAACTGCCGCTGGCCACCCGCTTATTGCTCTTTGGTTATAATGTTATTTCTGAAAATTGGCTTTTGATTATTTTGGGTCTTTTCGCGGCTTTTATCGGTTTTTGGTTAATGCTAAAAAATAAAAAAGTAAAATTTTATCTTGACCATTTCTTATTGAAACTTCCTTTTTTGGGGTCAATGGCGACAAACATTAATATGGCCAACCTGACCAGAACCTTGAGCCTTCTATTGAAAAGCGGCATTAAAATAGTTGATTCCCTGGAAACTACCGCCAATTCGTTGTCCAATTCGGTTTATCAGCGGGAATTAAAAAAAGTAGCCGTGGAAATTTCCGGCGGAGGCCAAATTTCCCATTATTTGTTAAAAAGAACCAAGCTTTTCCCCATCATGCTTTCCCAGATGATTGAAATCGGCGAAAACACCGGCAATCTCTCGCAAACGCTTTCATATTTAAACAATTTCTACGAAACCGAAGTGGACGAAATAACCAAAAATCTTTCCACCACGCTGGAACCCATACTTTTAATAATTATGGGCGTCGTTGTGGGATTCGTGGCCATTGCCATTATTACTCCAATTTATTCCCTCACCCAAAGCGTGAGCAGATAATAATTAAATAATGTCCCAAAAAGGATTTACCATACTTGAATTAATGCTCGTTGTCGGAATGCTGATCGTCATTTTTTCCCTGGGCTTCCCGATTGCTTTTGACTTTTACAAAAATTACCAGCTTCGAGCCGAAGGAGACAAGTTTATTTCGCTTTTAGAAACAACCCGCAACTCGTCAATGATCAATCTTAACCAGTTGCCGCACGGCATCTATCGGGATAATGATAATTTTGTCATTTTTGAAGGAAACAGTTTTGCCGCGCGAAATCAAAGCCAGGACCAAAACTTCCCAAGAGCCAAAACAATTTCCGTCGCCGGTCCGAATGAAATAATTTTCAATTCTCTCTCCGGCCAGGCTGATTCTTCCGCTTTTGTTTTCAACAATGGAATTAAATCTTTTAATATTTATGTTAATCAGGAAGGTCAAATTAATTGGCAATAAGGGACAATCCCTGGTTGAGGCGCTGGTGGCTATCGGAGTTTTTTTAATCAGCATAAGCGCGATTATTTTTTTGATTTTCGCGGCTCAATCAATATCCGTAGACACCAAAATAAATCAAGCGGCTTCGGATTACGCTTCCGAAGGGATTGAGGCAACCCGGTCAATCAGAAATCGGAATTGGAATGAATTAATTGATGGCGAATACGGTCTGTTGTTTTCCGGCAATCAATGGATTTTTTCCGGCGCCTCGGACTCAAAAAATAACCTGACTCGCAAAATTACCATTGCTACTCAAGCTAGCGACATAAAAAATATAAAAAGTTCAATTACTTGGCAAACCGAAACTTCGCGGCCTCAAAGAATTGAACTCGTCGCCCTTGTTACCAATAAGCAAGAAGCGATAGGCGGAGGCGGCGATGGCGGCGGCGCTCCCCCGACGGGCGACTGGCAGAACCCGGTCACATTGGGCAGTATTGATTTGGGAGCCGGCAATTCCGCCACCGATTTGGATGTTAGAAATAAAATTGTTTATCTTACCTCTGAAGCTTCAGCCGTCGCCAAACCGGATTTTTTCATCGTTGATGCCACGAACAGTCAGGCCCCTTCTATTATTTCCAGCCTTAATATCGGCGAGGGTTTAAAAAGCGTTGATACGGCCGGCAATTACGCCTACGCGGTCGGCAGAGACGACGATAAGGCATTTGTTGTCATTGATATAAGCAATTTATCGGCGCCGGTTGAAGTCGCCTCCCTTGATTTGCCCGGCGATGCCAACGCTTTAGCGATATTTTATCGGAATAGTTATGTTTATGTCGGCCGGGCGGACGGCGCTCCGCAAGAATTTTTAATTATTGATGTCTCCAACCCTTTAAGCCCGTCATTGGTTTCCGGACTTTCCGGGGTTGGCGGTGAAATCAACGATATTTATGTTTTTAACAACCGCGCTTATTTAGGCACCGAAGACAATAGTCAAGGAATGATTGTTGTTGACGTAAGCAACCCCGTTTCGCCTTCAATAATGGGGTCTATTAACGTC
>Ga0209542_10006662_pt1 | contig 22370 bp, 28 predicted proteins | sample RifCSPhighO2_01_FD_184028 | JGI IMG/M metagenome (GOLD analysis project Ga0209542, IMG submission 184028) | Soil microbial communities from Rifle, Colorado - Rifle CSP2_plank highO2_0.1 (SPAdes) (version 2) | ecosystem: Environmental > Terrestrial > Deep subsurface > Rock core/Sediment ... | reverse complement strand
AACTCGTCAGCAATCGCGGCGATTTCCTGTTGAGCTTCCCATTTCTTCACAAACGCGCCGCGAATTTTCTCCTTTATCTTTTCTCGTTCCTTTTTATCCTTAGCAACTGGCAAATACAGTTCTTCCCAGCGCCGAGCAATATTCGGAAGCGTTGTATCTATCATAACCTTATTGCCAAGTTGTTTTTGGGTCAATTCGTGCGAGAAAAGATATAGCAAATAGAAGGCATCAATTCCATATGGATTGTCCTCTTTGAGAACACGAAATATATGAATCTCACGAGTGAGAAGCACTTTCGTGTCAAACTTAGAAACTAATGCGACACTACCGATTCGATAACTCCCGCGGCGCACAAAGAGGACATCCTTTTCTTGCAGATCAACTCCGTTCGCTTTTTTCTCATGGTACACATGTTCGGGGATAAGCGAAGTAGGATTGCGGTAAATGCTCCAATTCACAATATCTGCAACACGCACATATGGAATTGTGCCTTTCCCTTTGAATTTTCCAGCCGGTGAGCCGTGGCCGGGGAAATCGACGATAATCCCTTTCTTAATTAAATCTTTGACCTGAACAAATTCCGAACCCTGATTTTCAGCTTCGCGTCTTAATTCTTCTATACGCTTGTTCCAATAGTAGCGAGGGACATAAACATCGTTTTTGATGTTTTTCGCCTCAACTGTAAAAACATTTTTATTGTCCTTGCTGGCAGGATCGTGTAGTTCTTCGCGAATAACTTCTGTATCGTCCCAAATTTTGTCAGTAAACTCATTTTTTCCTTTATCATACCGATAAAGCGGTTTTCCGTTGTGGTCATGTCCTATTTCTTCGGCCACGGCCATAATAATTTTTTCTTGTTGCTTTCTGCCTTTCTGCAAAACCAAGAGAATACATTTCGCATTGTTGTATGGTCGAAATGTATTATGTGCCAAATCCAAGACGGCTACGATATTATTGTCCTTTCTCATGTAATCAAGAACATAGCGTGCATTAGGAGCGTGAAAATAGGTTTCTGGCAAAACGATAGCCAACTTGCCGCCGTCTTTGAGTAATTGCAAACAACGCTCGATAAAAAGCACTTGCGGTTCGGTCTCTTTTGCCTTATCGGTCTTTTTCCAAATATTGCCCTCTCTTTTCCAAATGTGACCAAGATCAAAATATTTTGCGCCTTCTTCAAGGACTGGGATTTTCTTTCCAAAAGGTGGATTCGTCAAAACAACATCAAACTTTTTTAGCTTTCCGCTCTCATCAAGAAAAAGCTCTTTTACGGGTTCGCGAAAATCCTCTACTGGATGAAGTGTATTCTCTTGAATAATGCCGCTTCTACCATCGCCGACAATCGCCATATATGCCTTAGCGATTTTTACGAGGTCTATTTCCTTATCAATTCCGAAAAATGTCCGACGAGCTAACTCTTTTTTTGCATTAGACAAATCGCCCTCGGACATGCCTTTATACTTTTTACTCTCATCCATAATTTTCCAGACATGCTCTAAGGCATAAATCAAGAAACCACCACTTCCGCAAGCCGGATCAACGATTGTTTGTTCAGGTTGGGGATTGATAATTTGAATTGCAGTTTTGACTATCTCGCGCGGCGTAAAAAATTCTCCTTTTTCTCCAACGAGCTTACTTTCTGCAAAAACCTCGAAAGCATCGCCAACAACGTCTTTGTCGGTTTTGAGAAGCGCGAATTGTTCAAGTTCACCTACGACATAGGCAATGGACTTATCGTCTAATTTTATCTCCTCATTTTTGTCAAAGACACCATCTGAAACAAGTTCTTTTTTTACTTCATCAAAAAGTTCTTTGACTCGTTTCTGTACGTCTTTGGGTTTCTCCTCAAAACCGACACGAAATTTTGGAAGTGCGTTTGGCTCATATCGCTCATCCCAAATTTTACAGAAAAGCAATCGGATCATCTCATTGCCAAGCTTTTCTCTCCGGCTGATGTTTGTGTTTGAATAAAGTGTATTCAGTAAGCGGCGAAAAATTAATTTAAGATTGCTTGCCGGCTTTAGTTTATTCTTTGAAATTTTTCCAATATCTTCAAAAGTTTCTCCATTTTTAGGAATTTGATAAACAAAATCTTTTTTGACTTCACCTGTCTGTGGGTTGCGATAAAGATATTCAATCTCTGTTCCATTAGTCCAAACGCCCCATTGTGCGGAGGAAGCCGACATATAACTCATTAGTTGCTTCACGCCCTCTTTTCGAGTGGGGCGTTTTGTTTCAACTATGCCAAGAACATCATCATTCTGGTTTCTTTTGTTTTTGTCTATTGTTTTATAGACGACAATATCCGCTCGCTCGTTTTTATTTTTGAGAGAGTTTTTTTCGCCGCGCTGGATTGGTGCTTCAATATCCAACTGCTCCTTGGCGTAGTCATAATCCTGATACAAGACTTTTTCATACTCCTGCCGCACTTTTTCTTCCGGTTTACGAAAGTCAACAACCTTACCAGTTGCCCAGTCGCGTATGTATCCCTCTTTGAGTGGTTCGTTTGTCATATTTATTTTTCGTTTAGCAAACTATCCACTGTAACACCAAGACCCTTGGCAATAAGTCGCAAGGTGTCTACGCGTGGGTTAAGGGTTGCGCCGGATTCGATTTTGATAATCGTGTTATAGGTGACTCCGGCTAGTTTGGAAAGCTTATCCTGCGATATGCCCTTTTTCTTCCTATATTTTTTGATATTTTGGGCAATCATATTATAAAAATAGGTTGTGGAGTAGTAAACATTTACTATGTATTTGTGATATACTACAATTACAATATGTTATCCACACCTACATACATAGTATCACATTTCAAAAAATCCGAAAACCTCTATCAAGCAGGGAGTTCCGCCACCTTGCCCGCGCACTGGGTGGGGCAAGGGCAAGATTTCATAACGTCGCCGCCAAAGTTTCCGTCCGTCCCCGCAAGAACACGGCGGAAGGGAAGGGTGGGGGGAATTCCGCCGCGCCCGAGCGTTCCGCCGGAGCGAAGCGGAGGCGGGTCAATTTCCCTCAAAATGGGTTCGCGCTATTTTTAGAATATCCCACAAAAACTTGCTACAATAAACATATGTCAGATTACGAAGAAAAAATAATAAAAGTAATAGAGCGCGCCCTGCCGGCGGTGGTCTCTATCGCCGCGTCAAAAAACGTGGAGCTCGTGGAGCAGGACCTGCTTAAGATGGGGGTTGACCCGGGAGTATTTAAAGAACGCCTTTTTTCGGAAGCCGACAACGAAGGCAACGTTTCCGTATCCGGAGGCTCGGCGTTCGTCGTTGACCCTTCAGGGATACTGTTGACAAATAAACACGTGATACAAGATAAAAACGCAAGTTATAAAGCCATAATAGGTCTGCCCGCCGACAAGACAGGACAAAATAAATACGACGTTGAATTGGTCGGCCAGGACCCCCTTTCGGATATAGCGATTTTGCGGATAACGGAGCCCCCGAAAGGAGGATTGCCGGCACTAAAACTGGGAGGCTCAAAAAACATCAGGCTCGGCACGACGGTCATCGCGATAGGCAACGCATTGGGGGAATTCCAAAATTCCGTCTCCACAGGAATAGTTTCGGGGCTTTCCAGATTTCTTTCCGCGGTAACAGACATGGAGGGTCACCAGCAGCGCCTCCGGGGCCTCATCCAGACTGACGCCGCGATAAACCCGGGAAATTCCGGCGGACCTTTGATAAATCTTAACGGGGAAGCCATCGGAATAAATTGCGCCGTAGTTTTCGGCGCGCAAAATATCGGCTTCGCGATCCCTATTGATCAGGCGAAAAAAGACCTGGAAGAAGTAAGAAAACACGGGCATATCCGCTCGCCGTTTTTGGGAGTAAGATACGTACTTTTAAATAAAATGGTGGCAAGCCATTTTAAAATTCCCGTCGTCCAGGGCGCGCTCATTGTCCGCGAAGGTCTGCCGGGTGACCAGGCGGTTCTTCCCGGAAGCGCGGCTTACGAAGCCGGGTTAAGAGAGCACGACATAATAACCGCCGCAAACGGCAAAGAGATTTCGGAAAAAGAAACTTTGGAAGATATTTTAGCCGCCTCCAGCGTCGGCGACAAGCTCGCGCTCAAATTTTTGCGGAAAGGCAAAGAAATGTCCTGTGAACTCATCCTGGAAGACCGCGCGAAATTCAGTTAAATACCCGCTAAGCTTTATTCCAATCTTTTGATAAAATCTCGGCTTGCCGTAAAATCTCAGAAACTAAATGTCGCGAAATGTCGGCTTTGTGAGGATTGGGTATATGAAGTTCCAAATTTCCTTTTTTCATAAATAAATGTCGGCCGCCGGAATAGGGGCCGTCAAATCCAAAACCGCGGAGCTTTTGAACAAATTTTCTCCACGAAATATTTTTAGGCATGTCGCACAAGCTCGCGCCTATCAAATCTAAGCTGAAAACCGGGAATTGATTTTTGGTCACGGACGCTCAATAATATCCAGTCCTCCAAAACTTCTCGGAGTTCGTCCCTGCAATCTTCTAAATTCTTCGCGCTTGCCCATACCCCTTTGACGCTAGGGATTTCTCCAAAATAAACGCCGTCCTTAAGGACTTTGTATTTTGCTTCCTTTAATTTCTTTAAAATAAACTCACTCATCATGTTTATAATATAACAAAAATCTTCTTTGATTACAAGGACTCAAAAACCGCGCGAAATTCAGTTAAAGCAACAAAAAAGACCCTGAATGGGTCTAGGAATTCTCCGTTTCTACGGATTCTTTTTTGCCTTTATTTCAAAGTAAGTAGCAAGAAAGATGCTGCCAATAAAAAAGGCTAGGGCGACCCCGAACATAACCCAAAATGTCATTTTGTGCGTAACGGCATATACCATCATGAATCCCCAGAGAGCGATTTCCGCTCCGGCAAAAAGCTTTTTCGGGATCAACTGAGGCCATTTATAATAAATTACCACCGCGCTGAACATAACAACAATGATTGTCCGCATTATATCCATTTCCCGTGGCCCTTGCCCTATCGCCAAAGCCACATTTCCGAAAAGGAAAATCCATACCAAAAAACTTAGCTTTTGTATCAAATCACTCACCGCCTTTCTCAATTCAATTAATCTAAAAACACCCTAGCATTGCCGGGATGAAATAGCAATTGGTAAAAAACCGACACGATTTTGCGGGTTTTGCCAGCAGGCAACCCCGAGGACCGCTTTGCGGTCGCGAGGAAAGCAAAATTATGTCGGTTTTTTATGTTTACAATCCCAAAAGCTGCTTTAGGCGCGGCTGGTCAAAGCCGATTGTGATTTGGTTGTCTATATCTATGACGGGAACTCCCATTTGGCCGGTTTTTTTCACCATTTCGTCTCTTTTTGCGGCGTCGGAAGCCACGTCAAATTCCTCAAAAGCTATTTTATTGTCCGCGAAAAACTTCTTCGCCATTTTGCAGTAAACGCACCACGGAGTTGAATATATCGTTACCTTTTTTGCCATGATATTAGTATATCAATATCATATAAATTTTCAAAGCGTTGTGCATAAAATAGAAAAGCCGCCCCATAGCGCTGGGCGGCGTTTTACTTTTCTGTTTTTCCGTCTTCTGTTACCGGAACTATAACAAGTTTCTCCGTTGCAGGATTGGCTTCGTCTTTTTTGACTATAAAATGCTTTGGCCATTCTTTCGGGCATCCTCCGGCTAAATTGTCGCAAAGAACTTTATAATACCACCCGGAAAATCCGTTGCTTGTGTCCAGATACAGGATCACGGCTCCTGCGGTTTCATACTTGGCTTGAACGGTATACCGTGCCATGCCGTTATCATTCAAACCGGCTAAACTCCCGCCCGGATAGGCGCGATAACCGAGAAAAGCCGCGAGCAGCATAGAAATACCTAACAGAATACAACAGAGAACACCAGAGCCGTTATCCTGACTTTCTTCGGTAATGATTACGCTTACAACGAGCGACGCTATAATTACCATGCCAAAAAACAAGAAATACCACATCTTACCTCCTTAAAAACCCGTGAAATCTGGCATCATTGTAGCGCGCCGACAAAATAAGTCAAGCAGAACTCGGCGGCATGGCTATTTTTTAGACGGCTGTTATAATAAATCAATGGACGCCCTGATATTCGCACAAACACTTTTTTACTTCGCTTTTTCTTTCCTGCTTATCATGTTTTTGGTCTGGACCGTGTTTATCGGTTATTACCTGATGCACATCGCCAAAAATTTAAATAAGCTTTCCGATAATTTAAATCAGGCCTCGGAAGAAGTAAAAGAGAACGTCAGAGAGATCATGGAGCGGCTTTCAAGCCTCCCGTTTTTGTCTTTTTTCATTAAAAAACACGGAGTGAGAACGGTTTCCAAAAAAAGGTCGCAATAAATAATTATAATTTAAATTATGGCCAGCAATAAAATAAAAATTTTAGAAGGAGCTTTGGCGGGCGCCGTATTGGGAGTCGTAGCCGGCTTGATGCTTGCCCCAGAATCCGGCAAAGAACTGCGGAGAGACTTGAAGAAAAAATCGGCCGAGTTTTACCACTACCTCGGGGCACAGCTAAAAAAACTCAAGAAGGTCAGCGAAAAAGACTATAAGATCCTGGTAAGGAAAGCTATGGAAACCTACAGCAAAACCAAAAAACTGTCCAAAGACGACGTAAAAAAAATAGTCAGCGGAGCGGAAAGCTATTGGAAACATCTGAAAAAGCACGCGTAGGTTTTTTAAAAAAACACCCGGCAGCTGCCGGGTGTTTTTGTTTTCGGTGATGTATTAACCTTTGCGCGAACCCACTTCGCACGCGCAGAGCGTGTGGTGACTTGAAACTGCCTCGTACGCCTCGATTTCGCTGTGATGCGAGACAATGCGCCTCGGACACGCTCGCGGACTCGCGTGTGCAAAAACCAAAAAATTTCCTTGCATTTTTCCTGCGTCTCCTCCCCCCACCGCCGCGAAGCGGAAAAAGAAATGGAAAGGAAATTTTTGGTTTTGCTTCGCCGTTTCAGACTACAAAATGAGCTAGTTCTATTTTATCACTTATGGCGATACCTTGTCGCTCATTTCTCCGTCCTTGCGGCGAGACGAGGCGCTTCCTCTCCGCGTTTAGTGGTAGCCTAAAACTCTGTGGCTTCGTTCACTGGTCGTGGTAATTCAACTAAATCAAGTAAAAAATAACGAAAAGAATTTGTTTTTGCAAAGATTGTTCTTTGAAATTTAGAAAAGAAAAGTGGGGAGTCGCGATTGCGAGTTCCCCACAGTGAGCAGAAACTGCTCGATTACTTTGTCTTAACACAGAACTCCGCTTTGATGTACTCCTCGAGCGAAGTCGGATCGAACGCCGCGATCAGCCAGTAGTTGACTCCGTCGTATCCAACCACTAACGGATCTTTGTCCGGTCTCGGAATCGCCGTTTGCTTGAGATCCCAACGAGGAGCCTCTGCGACGACGAAAATCTCCTTAAACTCTCCGCGCACTCGAACAATCTGCTCCTTCACATTCTGCGGGATGAGCATACCGAACTGTGCGCGGAGACAAGTCGTCTTCTTCGTCTCCTTGGCGAGTGCAGACAGCTTGCCGAGAACGTCCTTGTAGCAGTCCAACATGTCTTGCGGAAGTTTCGGGCTGACCTTCTGGCGCCATCTGCGCCGGCCGTCCCAGCCATTGTGGCTACCGATGACGGCAAGCTCGAAGTCCGGCGATTCGAGACTGAATACCGCGAGACACGGGAGTCCTTGCTTGTTGCGCCAGGTCAGCGGCTCGAGACTGAATACGGCATACTGGTTCATCTTGTCGAGGGACTCGAGCTGTCTGACCCTCTTGGCGACCTCGCTCTTTTTGGAACAGATCACTGGGAGCAGTCCGCGCTCAACCGGAAACAGGCTTGACTGGAGTTGATCGATTCGAGACAAAACTCCGACGGCACTTTCATGTTCGGAAGAAATGTTTTCGATCTCTTGCACGCTCGCTCGCCTGGAAAGACGAACAGCGGCCTTGATGGGGTTACGAATCATCAAATCGGTAGAAACGGCCGTTTCTGTATTCATTGGCTTTCTCCTTTTCTTTTGTGTAGGTACTGATTCTGACAGGCGAGCGAGCGTGAATACTCGACTCTACCACCCATCAGATTCTGTGTCTAATACTACACGATTACCCCCCCATGTCAAGCCCGACTCGCCTGTTTGGGAAAGGTGATAAAAATTTACCAAAATATAAATTTATTTTAAAATTTTTATCTACAAAATTAGAAAAATAAAAAAACAGAATTCCCCATGAAATCCTGTCTCAAAAATTCAATATATTTTTTCTTTTCTAGAAATTGTCGTCGCGAATTTTTCCGAAGCGAGGGTGTGGCGGAATTCCTCCCCCCAACCCCCTCCTTCCGCCGCACTCGAGCGGAGCGATCAGGGATTTTTCTCAAAATGGGTTCGCGCTATTTTTAGAATATCCCACTGCTTCGTTCTATTTTATATGCAGTGCTGTGCACTGCGAAGCTCCTTTTGGAGCGAGGCAGTGGAAGTGCCGGGGGTCGAACCCGGGTCGGAAGAACATTTAACCGGCGGTTTACAAGCTTAGATCTGACGAATCAGAACGGTTTTTGCTTCTTTTTCGGATGTTAATGCCGAAGCATTCATCAACATCGCCTCGCTAATATTACACCCAGTTGTTTCCTAGCGAGAATTAGAAACTTGGATGTCCCCCATCCGCTAAAAGCTTCGGAGGATAACCTACGCGTTAAGCATAGGATGTAGCAAGCTGCATTGGCGAACCAAAGACAGATGCTACTTTTTTAAATAAGTTTGCACTTATTTGGTTGTAAAAGCAGTTTAAAGAGATGCTCCTACAAACTCTGCCTGAGCGCGTGATTTTACGCTCTTCCTCGAGTCCATGTTCACTCCCATATTTAAATCTCTTTCAAGGTTCTCTCAATCTTTCTTTTATCCTCTCTTTCTTTGATGCGTTCGCGCTGGTCGTGTTTTTTCAATCTCCTCGCGATCGCTATCTCAAGCTTTATCATTGCTCCTTTATTATACACCTTAAGTGGAAGCAGTGTCAAGCCACGCATTGCGGCTTTTCCTATTAAATAATCGATTTCTTTTTTCTTGAGCAAAAGTTTCCTTTCGCGCGCGGGCTCGTAGTCCTTCGGCGTATTATTCGGCTGATAAGGGGCGATTCTTGCACCGACCAGCCAAAACTCACCCTTCCTCGGGAAAACATATGATCCTTCCAGATTCATTTTATTCGTACGTACGGCTTTGACTTCAAAACCGAAAAGCTGAATGCCAGCTTCAAAATTTTCAAGCACCTCAAATTCAAACCTCGCCTTCTTATTTTCCGCAAGAATCGCCATGTTTGTAGTATAGCCTAAAGAATAAAAATGTAGTAAGACATTACCATGTGATATTGACAAAGATTAGGGAGTCTGCTATTCTGTGCTCTAGAGGGGGATAAAAATCATGAGTAATTTGTTGGAAGCTCTCGGCGAGTCAGAATTCAAGCAATTCCTTGATACATTGAAGCGTCTGGGTATAGAGCATGAGATTAATTGGGAGCTGATGGACAGGACCTGGCAAAAAGTAATTGAGGCGGCTGGCTACAAAATCAGCGTCTTAGGGTGCCTTTCGGTATGCGTAGCCGGAGTAGATTACGTTTTTTCAAAAGGCCAGGCATATTGGGACGAAGAAGAAAATGGATACGGGCCAAAAGGTGTGTTTATGCTTTCCCGAAACTGGAAAACGGGGAAAATCACATCCAGGGTTTTCTTTTCTGATTTCGGGTTCGTTCCGGGTAAAACAGGCCTTGAAGCGTTAAAAGCCGAGTACCCAAATCAATTTTGAATAAAATCTGTATAAAAAAACTGCCGACTCTTATGTCGGCGGTTTTTTGCTTTTGTTTAGCAATCATTTAGGAAGCGTTTCCTGGAAATAATCCTTAAATTGTTCAAGCTCCCCCGTTTTCGGCAGAAGCATTTTAAGGGCGCCTCTTCGCGCGATATTCCATGACTGCCATTTTGCGAAGGATTCCGATCTGCCCCGGAGATAAAGTTCTCTTCCCAGATAACTCCTGATTTCCGGGTCATTTGTATTTAGGGCTCCGATAAGCTCGGGCATGGCGTCATCCGAGAGGCCGCCAAGATACCGGACATCCAGTTTGTCCGTGGCATCGTACCGTTCCAGATTACGGCGGGCAATAAAAGCGTCCGGATTCAGCATATTCATGCCCAGAACAAACAAATTGAGAGCAACGAAAACTCCGAGAGCGAAAAAATTTTCTCCGCTGCCTGCCTGGCCGGCAGGCAGGTCCCGCAATGTCTTCCAAGCGAGCAGGCAAAATATGGCTCCCAGCAAAATAATAAAAGAATGGCTGAACAATCTCTGGACGGTAAATCCATACGCTTCTTCATAAAGCGAAAGCCTGGCATACGCCGAGAACATAATAACCAGCACCTGAACTATTAGCGCGGCGCTGAAAAATTTAAATACAGCAGCGTGCCTGCCGTTTTCTTTTGAAATCAGCTGATCCGCCAGAAGAAGCAGTATTAAAGAAATAAGCGCCACCGCGATGAGCTCGAAAAATCCGCGCCTCGCGTATTCGGCATAAGTGAATCCGGCCGATATGATGTTGCTTTCGCCTCCGAAAAAGTAAGCAACCTGAATGACGATAAATAACAGAAAAAGAACATTTACGGACCCGAACAGAATGTAGCTCTCTATTTTGCCAAGAGGCCCGGCGGACCTTCCGCTTTCCGCCTCCGCGCTTTTTTCGCTTTCCCTTTCCCCGAAAATATAGGAATAAGCGCCGGTAAAAGCCAGGAAGACGGCTAGTACAAGCACGATCCTCGCGACCGTTTCTTCGCTTATTTCAAAGGATACGAGGTTTGCGATATATTTTTCAAAAACAAGATCGGCTGAGGAAAAAAGCAAAAGAAAAATGAAAAGGAAGGGGGCGGCGATAAGAATGCCTTTTATTATGTGCGAAAAGGTTTTTCCTTTTCCTGCGCGCTCGGCAGCAAGTTGCGAGAACGCCCGCCAAAGCGGACCAAAAAATTTGAAGGGAAGCGGCACAATCTTGAGATAATCAAATATAGAAAAGCTCCGGAGCCTAAACCCAAAAGATACCTCGGCGATAAGCAGGAGCAACCCCAGCGAAGCGGCAAAGTTTAAAAGCATAAGCTCCGGGCTCGCCCGTACCGCCGGCATCGCGCTGAAAAAGAATAATGGAACCATGAGCCATAATGCTTCGCGATTTATGGACCTGCCTGAAAATTTTAAAATAAGAATGAGCCCGCCAATCGCAAAAAGAATAAAGATCAAAAGAGAGATGCCCGGGAGCTTTCCAAAGAACAAATAGTTGAATAATATGCCTAAAAACAGGGAAAAACCGAAAATCATATGATTATATAACGCGCACCGGGGAGCAATGTTTATGAAGCTAAGTCCGGCGTTTTACCCGCTCTTTGATTTGAATAGAGTTTTGAGGGATAATTGAAAAATGACCCAGGAAAATGCTAGTAAATGGGAACGGTTAAAATCCGAGATTGAAAAAACGGATAAAAAAATTGATGAGGAGGTTTATAAACTCTACGGTCTCGCAGAGGCAGAGATTAAGATTGTAGAAAATCAGAAAAACTAGAACACTAAATTACAAATCTCGCTTTTTTAGCTCATCTTTGAGATCGCGGATATAATCATTATAACGATCTTTTTTATGATGACCTTCGTCATGGAAACCTAGTTCTTTGCGCTCTGCTATAAAATCAAGATTAATAGTGCTCTCGGTAAGATCAAGAAAGTAGACAACGCGGTAGCCGCCACTCTTGCCTCTATTGCTATCCGGCTTTGGAATACCTGCCGCCCACGCTTCATAGCGATTTTTTGGTGAACGGTAAACAAGCTTTTGACGAGAAAGTTCAAACCGGCTTACGGTCGGGGCCCAAGATTTAATGGCCTCGCGCACTGTTACAGAAACACTTCCTTTATCGCACATGCGGACAAACCGCTCTCGTTCTATGTAGATCCACGACATATGCGCAATATACTATTTTCGGAAGAAATCGATATCGCTCGCATAAGCGTAATCAACTACTTCATAAGGTTTTGAATAAAACCACGGAGCTTCAAGATGGGTCTGGGCAACGATTTTCTCTGTAGGCCAACTTCCAAATTCGTCGCAAATTTGTTTTAGAAGCTCTTTCTGTTTCGGTAAAAAAACTGATTCGTCCAATTTCTTTGGATTTTTAAATTCGAAACTAATAAACTCGCCGTCTTTATAATCAACGGCATTAGTATCAATCGCCCCCTCATTCTTTAGTGCGGCAAGCATTTCGTCTACGCGAGAAGGTACAGGCCCAAATTCTTGATGAATATACACATCACCTGTTATCGATTTTTTGTGATCACGAAAATATACAAAATCAAGATAATATAAGAGCTTATTCAGCTTTGTGGCGTGGAAGTACTGGTTATTACAGTACTTCATAAAGTATAAAACAGCGTTTTTATAGGCTGATGCGTTTATTTTTGGAGTAGCAATTACGACCATATAATAACCCTAGTCTAGCACATAAACCGATAGTCTACCATAGGGACTCTTCCACAATAAAAAAATTTAAGCTAAGATAATCTTATCCAAAAAATAAGAATCAACAACCAAATAACTGCGCGGGAAATAAGGGTGATAGACCAGGACGGCAATAACCTCGGTGTTTTGCCTTTGGAAGAAGCCTTGAGGAAAGCCAACGAAGCCGGGCTGGACCTTATTGAGATATCCCCCACCGCCACGCCCCCCGTCACAAAAATAATGGACCGGGGGAAATTCCTTTATGAAGAGGAGAAAAAACGGAGGCAGGCGGCCAAAAAACACAAAGAAGTTGAGATAAAAAGCATACGGATAGGCATAGGCACCTCCCAGCACGACCTTGAGATGCGCGCCCACCAGGCCGATGAATTTCTTGGAGAGGGCGACAAAGTAAAAGTTGACCTTGCTTTGCGGGGACGCGAGAAATATTTGGATAAAAAATTCCTGGAAGAGCGTATTGGGCGGGTCCTCGCGCTTATCATCAAACCTTTTGAAAAAGATGAGGTCAAAAAGGGGCCGAGGGGGCTCTCCTTGACCATCACGCCCAAGAAGTGATAAGCTTATTTCCATGCCGCACATCCGCAAATCAATCTTAAAAAGATTCAAAATAACCCGCACCGGCAAGATATTGCGCCCGGTCAGCGGTATTAATCATTTCCAGGCCAAAAAAACGCGCAGGTCCCAGACCGCCAAAAAGCGCGGTGTAAGGCTCAGTGAAATTGACGTTAAAACATTAAAGTCATATTTGCATAACTAAACCACAATGGTACGGGTAAAAAGAGGAGTAATAGCGCTAAAAAGACGGAGGAAGATACTCCGCCAGGTTAAGGGTTTCCGCTGGCAGAGAAAATCAAAAGAGCGCTCGGCCAAGGACGCGCTTCTCCACGCGGGGCGCCACGCCTTCGGAGACCGCCGGAAAAAGAAAAGAGATTTCCGGAAACTTTGGAATATCAAAATTAACGCCGCCTCAAGAGAGAACGGGATTTCCTACAGCCAATTGATACACAAGCTAAAAACGGCCGGAATAGACCTCAACCGCAAAGTTTTGGCGGAGCTGGCCGAGAAGCATCCTGAAGTTTTCAAAAAGATCCTAAGCTCACTTCCTGCGTAGGAATATTGAGATAAGAAAAAAGAATCCCGCGACTATCACGAAGACCGGCCCCGGAGGGAAGCCGTATATTTTTGCGAGCAAAATCCCCAAAACCGCGTCCAAAACCCCGAAAATAGCGGAAAGCCAAAGATAACTTTTCATGCTTCCAGCGACATTTCTCGCCGTTGCCGCGGGGATGATTACAACGGAACCCATGAGGAGCGCCCCCGTGAATTTTATTCCCGTCGCGACTCCTAAAGCAAAAATTGTCAGAAATAAAAGTTCCAGCATATGAGGATTAAACCCCACGGAAAGCGAGAGGTCGGAGGAAATCATGGTCAAAGAGAATTTTTTATAAAAAACAAGAAGCAAGGCAATTATCATGGCCGAGATCAAAAAAGCTACGCCGACATCAAGCGAACTTATTTTCGTGATATCGCCGAAGAGCGCTTCCAGCATATCTGTTTCCGGAACAAGTAAAGCGCCGACCGCCAAAGACAAAGTAAAAGCGACCCCGACCAAAGTTTCCACGGGAAGTTTGGTTTTATGCTCAACGGTCCAGATTATCAGCGTGCCGAAAGCCAAAAACGTAAAAGCCCCGAAAAACGGGTTAAAGTGAAAAAGCAATCCGAGGGCGATCCCCGGAAGCGCGATGTGGGAAAGAGCATCTCCGACGAGAGCCATCCGCCTAAGAAGCGCGAAAGACCCTATCATCCCTCCGGCCGCGGCGATGGCGGAACCCGCGAGCAAAGTATATAAAAAATTGGAATCCATGGTTTAAAAATTAATGCGCATGATTATGCCGGTAAAATTTTCTTTCCCCGCCGTAAAGTTTTTCCAGCTCCTGCGGGGTAAGAACCTGCGAAGGCACGCCCAGGCAAACCTGGGTCCTGTTGAGGCACAAAACTTTCGGGGCGTATTTATAAACAACCGTGAGGTCGTGCGAAATCAGGATCAAAGTGAGCGCGTGCTCGTCCTGGAGCTTATACAGAAGCTCATAGACCGTCTCCTGCCCGGCAACGTCCACGCTGGCCGTAGGCTCATCAAATAAAAGCAGGTCCGGATGCCCGGCAACCGCCCAGGCGATGAGAATCCGCTGGAGCTCACCCGAAGAAAGCTCCCCTATTCTTTTGGCCAAAAAAGACGGATCCAAACCCACCATTTTGAGCGTTTCTTTCGTTGAGTGTTTGCCGGACCATTTCTCGCTTTCCTCTCCGTGATGCCTTAAGGCCAAAAATTCTTCAACGGTCACGGGGAGGTCCCGTTCCAAATCCAATTTTTGGGGCACAAAACCTATTTTCAGATTTTTCTCTTTTATTATTTCTCCTTCGTAGGGCACCGCCCCCAGGATCGCTTTAAACAAGGTTGTTTTGCCGGAGCCGTTCGGGCCGATTACGGCAAGGGTTTCTCCTTTCTCCAAAGAAAAAGAAACGCCCTCAAGCACCGCTGCTTTTCCGTAAGATACTTTTAAATTTTTTATTTCCAAAAACGCCATATTTTTGTATAATTGACCTTCGTTTTATTATACGATAAAGTCGGGAAAGGTGACAGGTAAATAACTTGAAACACGCTTTGTAGGTTCTGCTAACGGCTTCGCTGGCTTTGATCGCGTGCGTTGCTCTTTTTTTGACATTTTGGCCAAAGAATGACTTTTCCTCAACAATTGAGAGCCTTAAATCCGCTCCCGAACGCCTGACGTGCTCGCGGGAAACCCCGACCTCAATCTCCCTGGATTATTACGCCGACGGAAAAGCCGGCTGGCAGGCCGTCTTCGCGGGCAAAGACCATAAAGATTTCCTGGCTGCTTTTATCATAGCTTTCAAAGATTACCCGCAGGGCAAAATGGCAGAATTTGTTTTTGTTAATGAGGAATGGATACCCGCAGGGACGCTCACTCCAGAAGAAAATGCGGAATTCAGAAAGAAATATACTTATTCGGAAGAAGAAAATAAATTTTTAGGATCCTGCATAAACCAAATAGCGGAATATATCCAAAAAAGAGAAGAAAGAAAAAAACTTTATACTCCGGTCCTCGGGGTTTTTTAGTCTTTCAAAAACTTGAGCATTTTTTCCGCAGGCCATGCGTTTATTATATCTTTTTTCTCCGCCCAACCGCGCCTGGCCTGGGCGATGCCGCTTTCCAAATATTTAAAATGCGAAACGGAATGCGCGTCTGAATCAACGGACATTTTAACGCCCGCGAGAACGCATTTTTTTATGTAATCGTCTTTGATGTCGGCCCTGTCAGGATACGCGTCTATTTCCAGGACAGTTTTCGTCCTTTTGGCGGCGGAAATGATCTCATCAATATCCAACTCTATCGGCTCTCTTTTATTTATTACCCGTCCGGTTAGGTGGAAAATAATATCCACGTTAGGGTTTTGCATGGCCTTTATGACGCGCTTCGTCTGCTCCTCCCGCGGGAGCTTAAAATGGCTGTGGACCGCGGCCCCCACCACATCCAATTTTTTTAAGACGCCGTCCTCAATATCCAGCGACCCGTCTTTGCCGATATTCACCTCCGCCCCCTTCAGAATCTTAAATTTTGAATCTTGAATCTTAAATCTTGCGTTGATTTTATCTATCTCCGCTATCTGCTTCAGCAGTTTTTTTTCGTCCGCCCCGCCCGTCATGGCTAAAGACCTCGTATGATCGGTGATTACTATATATGAAAGCCCGGCATCCATCGCGGCCTTTGCCATTGCCTCTATTGAATCCTCTCCGTCCGTCCAATTTGTCTGGGTCTGGAGGTCTCCTTTCAGTTCGCCGTAACCGATAAGTTTTGGGAGCTTTCCCGCGCGGGACGCATCCAACTCTCCGCTCTGCTCCCTCATTTCGGGCTCAATATAATTGAGGTCCAAAGCTTTATAAATTTCTTCTTCAGTTTTTCCCGCGATCATTTTTTTGCCACTCCACAACCCGTATTCGTTCAGCTTTAATCCTTTTTTGATAGCGAGTTCCCTTAGCCCCACATTATGGTCCTTTGACCCCGTAAAATAATTCAGCGCCGCTCCGTAAGATTCTTCCGGCACAACTCTCAAATCCGCATCCAGCCCGTTTTTCAGTTTTACCATTGTTTTTGTTTTTCCTTTCGCGTAAACATGAGCGATATGCGGAAGGCTCACGAATCTGTCCATGACCTTCTCCGGCTTCACGGAAATAGCCAAAATATCTATGTCGCCGATAGTTTCTTTTCTCCTGCGGGTTGAGCCAGCGACAACCGCTTTCTCAACTTCCGGAAAAGCCCGTATCATCCTCTCCAAACCCCTGATCTCCGGAAAAATTAAACCCAAAACCCGCCGTCCGCCGGATTTTTTCAGAAATTCTATCCCTTTAAGGATCTTTTCTTCGGATTTCAGACCGAAGCGCTCCAGTTTCCTGATCTTACCGAACACCGCCGCCCGTTCCAGGTCCTTTAAATTTTTTATTTTTAGTTTTTGGTATAAAACTTTGATCATTTTCGGGCCGACTCCCTCCACGGCGGAAAGTTCCGAAATATTCACGGGAATTTTTTTCTTGAGCAGCGCGTATTCCGGAAAACTTCCCTTTTTGAGAAGCAATTCTATATGGAAAGCTATTCCCTCGCCGACGCCGGGAATTTTTTTGAGAGCATCCTTTCCGCCTTTCTTATAAATTTCAGTTACATCGATATCCTGCGCTTCCACTCCGAGTGATGCTTTCTCATAAGCGCGTGGCTTGAACATCACGCCTTCCATCTCATAAAGCTCCGCCATTTCCATTAAAATTTTTGCTATTTCCCGATTGGTCATGATTATATTTTACCATTGTTCCGCTCCTGAAACATGCTATTATAAATAGTGGGAGTGTGCGTTCAAGAGCAGGCCTCAAGATCGGCGCCAGCGCTCCGGAGTAATCCGGAGTTGCAGCAATAGATCAGCAACAGGTTCCTGCTCGCGCGGGCAAAGCACAAAGCGAAACCTCTGGTTTCGCTTCCACTGCTCCACCGCCCAACGCGGACTAATAACGTTACCGCGTAAATGGGTAAAAAGCCGTGCCCAAGCCGAGGCTAAGCTTGCAGTCGGCCGAGTGGTTCTGTCCCCTCCCACCTTTTTTCACCCGCCTAACCGCACTTGCTGTTGGCGCGGTTATCCACACCCCGCTATTGCGCGGGGTGATTTTTTCTCCTATCCTGAAAGTAGATTAACATTTTGCCGATCTAAGGCTGGCACAAGCAAACGTGTGCACCACATAGGTTAGTCCCTATATATCGAGCGCCGCTCGACAAGGCACCTAATGTCCGCTGACTTTCAGCATCTGTGCACACTTCTGCTCGTACCATTTATTTGCTCTTTAGCAACAACCATTTTTTCATTCAACCCCGGACCTCGTTTCCGGGGTTCAATTTTTATATGAGCTTTTAAGAAAACAAGCCGCAAAAAATTTCCTTATCCCTAAAATTTGCTTCGCAAATTTTGCGCGCCCACACCTAGAAATTTTTTGCGGCTTGCTTTCTCCTTCAAGCTTTCGTCGCCGGATTTTTTGGAAGAGGAGAAAACGGCGGTATTGATACCGGGCGCGAACCGTCCAGCAAAGGATAGAGATAAAAAAGCAAGAATAATACCGCGAGATTCACGGTGCCGTTTATTAAAAAAAGAAGATGAAAACCGAAGGTGTCCGCTAATATTCCTCCCAAAGCCGAGCCGATAGCGCCGGATACAGTCATCCCGCCGACACTGAAAAGGCTCCACTCAAATCCCTCCTCCCCCTTATCAACATGGCGTGCAAAAAGAGAATAATAGGCGGCCATGAGAGCCGCAGTGCCTAATCCTGAAAGCATTTCCAGCACATAAAGATGCCAAACCCGCGAAACCCACAAAAGAGCGAAAGGATAAATCACGGCGACAACCGCACCCGCTATTAACGCATAAAAATCATCCTTCTCGCCTTTTGTTTTATCCAAAAATTTAGCTAAAGGAACCTGTACGACGGATTTAGCGATTGCGTAGATTGCAAGCGCAAATCCTACCGTCCGCAAAGTCGCCCCGGCCACGGCATTTGTGATAAAAACCGCGAATATCGGCGCCCAAAGACTTTCCACGGTAACTATGCAAAAGAGATACAAAAGCATTATCTGAACCGTCCGGTTTATGGTGATGTTGATATGTATGCGCATTACCTTTTTATCTTAGCAAGAGCGGCAGTTTTTTGAAATCCGCCTCCAGGTCTTTGAGAACGGCGGTTGAGCGGAGAGCCGCGGCGGGGTGATAGAGAGGGTAAATAATTTTTCCGCGCAATATGACGCGCACCCCATGGCTCTGGGAAATCTTAAAATCCGGCAAAAAATAATTCATCGCAAATCTTCCCAGAGTCGCAATAACCTTGGGATCTATGATTTGAATTTGTTTTTTTAAATAGGGCTTGTATGCCGCGATTTCCTCCGGCAACGGATCTCTGTTTCCCGGAGGGCGTCTTTTTACGATATTAGTAATATAAACGGACCCTCTCGGCAATTTGATATCCGTTAAAAGTTTATCTAAAAGCTTCCCCGCCTGCCCCACAAACGGCCTTCCCAATTTATCTTCATGAAATCCCGGCGCCTCTCCGATGAACATTATCTCCGCCTCCGGGTTGCCCTCTCCGAACACTAAATTGGCATGTCCGAACAAAGGCAGGTTTTTGTCGGCCTCCATTTCTTTTTTGAGCGTCTCCAAGGCGTCTTTTTTCTCCATGTTTAAATGTTAAACAAAACGAGGGAAAAATAAACCCCGTTAGAAGCCGCTGCTAACGGGGTAAAAAGCGCCCGGGCATCATAGCCGCGGGCGCGAAGAACGCTTACTTTATTTTTGCCTTGCGGCAATAGCTCCTTGGATCGTGCTTATCCGAGTTTTGACATGTTCCATCGTGTCTCCCATGCGAACTAGGAGAAATCTGAAAAATTTATCAAAAAGCTCGGAATATTTAGCCGCCAAATCATCGCATTCCGATATGATTCGGCCCGATATGTTGAGAGCCCGTCTGCCGACGGCTAAATACTTGTCTTGCAGCTCCGGATTTGTCTGCCAGTCTGCCATGGCCATATCAAAATTGAGGCCCTTGCTGATCTCTCCGCAAGTTTCGGCCATAGCCTCAATCATAGAAATATCCATCTCTTCTTCGGAGAAGATTTTTTTGATATTTTTTTCAAGTTGGCCGGTCTTTTTACTGGCATAGTTCACGGTGAAATCAAGCTTCCTAATGGAAGAAATGGCAGGCTCTTCTCCTCCTTCGTAAATATAGCGCCGGACCTGCTTGTATAGCAGGGCCTCTATAACCTCTTTGAGAGCCCTAAATCTTAAATAGGATTGCCGCGCCAACCCCCGAATCGCGAACATATCCGCGACCACGGCCAGTAGCTCCTGATATGTCCTTTCGGCTTCCTCGTCGCGGCCGGCATTCAAGTAATTGATAGCTTGTTTGCTCAAACGCCGGAGTATTGGGTCCAACTCCCTGGCTTTTGCCACCTTTTCTCTTTGGTGCGTCAAATGCTTTTCAATTTCCAGGGTAACAAACGCCAAGTCTTCCCTGAAATTTTCAAGTTCGTACAACGAACCGCTTTCTTCTTTTTTACTTTCCATCGGAAACCCCCTCCAAAACTTTCATTACGTCTTTTTTTATTGCCGAAATCACGTTATCATTCAGCGCGTTGTGATTTTTCCCGCCCTCTTCGGCAATAAGCTCCCACTTGTCAAAAACTGCGCCTATTTTATCCGTTAGATTCGCCTTATTCATGCCAAACCCTCCTGTTTTTTTCTGCATCAAAGATAGCACGGCTATCAACAAATGTCAAGCACCACTTTTGGGTTTGAAGTATTCTCTATTTTTTATGATATGAACAACCGTTGGGAGAGCGGAGATAATTATTATCGCCAAAATTATCGGAATCAGATATTTTTCTATATTCGGGACAACGCTGCCTAAAAAATACCCAAGCCAAGTTATACCAAGCGCCCAAAGCGCTGCCCCAAAAACATTGTAAAAAAAGAAAGAGGAATAGCGCATATTGCCCACACCGGCTAAAATTGGAGCAAACGTGCGAATAACGGGCAGAAACCTAGCCAGCACCAAAGTTTGCGCGCCGTGCGCTTCAAAAAAAATCCGCGCGCGTTCCAAATGATCTTTGTGGAAAAAAATAGAATCTTCTTTTTTAAAAAGTGCCGGACCGACTTTTCGCCCGAAGGCATAACCAAAATTGTCCCCCAAAATAGCGGCGATAAAAGTTAACGGCGCCAAAAACCAAATATTCAAAAATCCCTGCGACGCCAAAAATCCGGCGGTAAAAAGCAATGAGTCTCCGGGAAAAAAAAATCCGATAAAAAGCCCGGACTCGGCGAAGATTATCCCAAAAAGACCAAGGTAGCCGGCGGTTTTGATTAATGAAACGAGGTCAAACCCCGTTAGAAAATCTAACATACTTTTTTATTAAAAATAATATAAGCCAATAACTAAAAGCTAGTACTGTGGTAAGCCATGCTCAATAAATTTTCTAACGGGGCCAAACATTTAAAGTATCTGATAAACCAACTCATAAATAATACTGGCGGTAAAAACCAAAAAAAGCAACGCCTGCTGTAAAGGCCCGAACGGCAAAAATCTGCGAACCGCGCGTCCTGTTTTTCTCATTTCGCGCAAGATAAAAATAACGAAAAAACCGTCTATAGCTATAAATACGCCCCCGACAATTGAAATAAGCTGAGCGAAATCTTTCAAACCGAACACAAAAAGCAAAGCCGGTAAAAATACGCTCGCGGTTCGCGCAAGCGCTTTTGGAGCTTTTATATCAAGTTCATAAATTTTTCTAAGATCGTACGCTAAAGCTAAAAACGAAGTAATCACAGCCAAAAATCCGGCCAAGGCCCCAAAAATCACGACATTTCTTCCCAAAATATCGCTCAAACCCGAAATGGCATCTTTTGGGACAAATCCCCCCAAAGCCATAAGCATTGAAAAGACGAATACAATATATAGTATTAACGGTACGGCAGTACCGGAAATAATGACCCGCTTGAAAATACGCGCTTCTTCTCCTGATTTGAGAACTTCTCTGGTGTCGGGAATAGCCGAAAGGCCGGTGAGCGCGAACAGAAAAATCCCGAAAACAAAAAACGGATCGCTGCCGGACAAGGGTATATTTCTGACTTCGCCCTTAATAAAGGCCAAAAAAGAAAGAAATAAAACAACCGCAATCAGCGGAATAACCAAAATAAAATTCAGAAAACCTATGCGCTCAATAGACTCAAAAAATAAAATGCCCGCGGAAATGCCGAAAAAAAACAAACTCCAGTAAAATTCACTTCCACCGAAAATAGTCGCGAGAAAAACCCCGCCAAGCACCCCGTAAATAAGCAGGGCTATATTAAAAGAAACGATTTGAAAAAACTTGTTGAAATTGCCGGCAAAATTGCCTAAATAAAACTTCGCGTATCCCGGAAAACGATGCTTCTCTTCGGTATTAACAACTATCTCTCCGTAAGCAAGATGTATGGAAAGAACCGCAAAAAACGCTAAAATCACAGCGGCAATTGAAGCCCAAAGGCCTGAAACGCTTACGGCATACGGGAGCAAAAACATTCCGGAGCCGATAATCATTCCGCCAAACAGACCAAAAGCCTCCCAAAATGGAGATTTGAAAATAGACGTCATTTTATATAAGGACTTTTCGGAATTTTCCCCTCAATTCTTCTGAAAACCCACAAAATCAAAAGTGCTAAAACAGTCGCGTAAATCGCAACCGTGTAAAATCCGAAGCCCACCG